>DSTMR04002__coassemble_657_pt1 | contig 60637 bp, 46 predicted proteins | sample DSTMR04002__metabat2_high_PE_025 | metagenome-assembled genome bin DSTMR04002
GCCGGAAGGAGGCGCTGGCCGCCCTGCTGGACGGCGGCGGCCAGCTGGACCGCCGTCCGGTCCGTCTGCTGGTTCCCGTCCGGTCCGTCTGCTGGTTCCCGGCCTTTCCCGGCCTTTTTTGCCCCGGAAGATGGCTGCGATTGTACGGCCTTGATGGAAATGAACCGATAATTGTCTTGCTACTCTCCGAAACTTTTTTATCTTTGTGCAGTCTTTAACCAAACCCGATTGAAATGAAGAAAAATCCCACCTTGAAATTGCTGCCGCTGCTCTTTTTTCTGACCGGCTGCGCGGGCGGAGCCCGGAATGGCGCGGATCTTCCCGCTTACCAGGACCCGGCCCTTCCGATTGAAGAACGTATCGAGGACGCCTTGTCGCGTATGACGCTTGAAGAGAAGGTCGCCATGCTGCACGCACAGTCGAAATTCTCGTCGGCGGGCGTCCCGCGCCTGGGTATCCCGGAGGTGTGGTGCACGGACGGTCCTCACGGCATCCGCCCGGAGGTTCTTTGGGACGAATGGGACCAGGCGGGCTGGACGAACGACTCGTGTACGGCCTTTCCGGCGCTGACGTGCCTTGCCGCGACGTGGAACCCCGCGATGTCGGCGCTCTACGGGAAGTCGATCGGTGAGGAGGCCCGCTACCGGGAGAAGGACGTGCTGCTGGGCCCGGGGGTGAATATCTACCGCACGCCGCTCAACGGCCGCAACTTCGAATACATGGGCGAAGACCCGTACCTTGCTTCGCGCATGGTCGTGCCCTACGTGCAGGAGGTGCAGAAGAACGGCGTCGCGGCGTGCGTGAAACACTTTGCGCTGAACAATCAGGAGACGCGTCGTCTGTCGGTCGACGTGGTTGTCGACGACCGTGCGCTGTATGAGATCTACCTCCCGGCATTCAAGGCCGCCGTGGAGGAGGGCGGCGCGTGGGCCGTGATGGGGGCCTATAACAAGTATAAGGGACAGCATTGCTGCCACAACGAGTACCTGCTGAACGACATCCTGAAAGGGGAATGGGGGTTCGACGGGGTTGTGATCTCGGACTGGGGCGGCGTCCACGATACGGAGGAGTCGATCCGGAACGGACTGGACATGGAGTTCGGGACGTGGACGGACGGACTCCGGAGCGGGACTCGGAACGCCTACGACAACTACTACCTTGCGCAGCCCTATTTGGACCGCCTGCGCAAGGGCGAAGCCGACGTGAAGACGCTGGACGACAAGGTGCGCCGGGTGCTGCGTCTGATCTTCCGCACGGCGATGAATACGCAGAAGCCGTTCGGATCGTTGAACAGCCCGGAGCATCTGGCCGCGGCGCGTCAGATTGCGGGCGAGGGTATGGTGCTGCTGAAAAACGAGAACGGGACGCTTCCGCTGGATGCCGCCGCAACGAAACGACTGCTGGTCGTAGGGGAGAATGCGGTTAAGATGATGACCGTGGGCGGCGGCTCTTCGTCGTTGAAGGTCCGCCACGAGGTGACGCCGCTGGAAGGGCTCCGAGCGGCTGCTACGGCCGCCGGCTGCGAAGTGGTCTACGAACGGGGTTACGTGGGCGATCCCACGGGCTCCTATAACGGGGTGACGACGGGTCAGGACCTTTCGGAGAGGCGGAGCGAGGAACAACTCCTTGCCGATGCGGTTTCGGCGGCGAAGGAGGCCGATGCGGTGCTCTTCATCGGGGGTCTGAACAAGAGCTGGGGACAGGATTGCGAGGGCGGTGACCGGAAGGAGTACGGCCTTCCCTACGCACAGGACCGGGTGATCGAGGCGCTGGCGGCTGCGAACCCGCGGCTTGCGGTGGTGCTGGTTTCGGGCAATGCGGTGGCGATGCCGTGGGTGGACCGGGTTCCGGCGGTTCTGGAAGCGTGGTTCTCGGGTTCGGAGGCCGGGAATGCGCTGGCGGATGTGGTATTCGGCAAGGTGAACCCTTCGGGGAAACTTCCGTTCACGTTCCCGGTGCACCTGGAGGACAATGCGGCGCATGCGCTGGGCGAGTTCCCGGGCGGGGATTCGGTACGCTACAACGAGAGCCTATTCGTAGGCTACCGGTGGCACGACACGAAGGCGATCCGGCCGCTCTTTGCCTTCGGACACGGGTTGAGCTATACGACCTTCGAAATCGGGAATCTTCGACTTTCGACCGATCGGCTGGATGCCGACGGCTCGCTCACGTTGCGCGTGGACGTAACGAACACGGGCGACCGACCCGGTGCCGAGGTGGTGCAGCTCTATGTCGGGGATGCGGAGTCGACGCTGGCGCGCCCGACGAAGGAGCTGAAAGGCTTCGCGAAGGTTTCGCTGGCTCCGGGCGAGACGCAGACGGTTGAGTTCGAGATTACGCCCGAGGCGTTGAGCTACTACGACGACACGAAGGGCGCCTGGACGGCTGAACCGGGTCTCTTCACGGCCTACGTCGGCGCCGCTTCGGACGACATCCGCGGAAGCGTGGACTTCACGCTGGAATAGCAGCAAACTCGCTGCGGAAAGTCCGCAGACCCTGCGCGGGGTGCTTCCGCCGCTGCGCACATGAACCGGATGTCCGCAATCCCGTCGGGGGTTGCGGACATCCGGTTTACGGCCCTTCCGCAAGGCTCCGCCTTTGAGTCGGGACGTCCGGTACGATGCTTCCGGGCGCGGTTTTTGCAGCCATTGCGTCTGGTTCCGGAAACCCGTTGCAAATCCCGGATCCGGTTCTCCGATATGAACCCTTCCGAACTTGAAGATCGTCTTTTCAGCCTGTTGAGGGCCGCACTGTGGCGCCGTCCCGACGCACTGGCCGGGTTCGGGCCGTGCGATCCGGCGGCGTGGGAGCGGCTCTGCGCATTGGCTGCCCGACAGGGGGTCGCGGCGCTGGTGTGGGAGGCCCTGCCGTTCCTGCCCGAGGACCGGCGACCGCCGATGCCGTTGCGGCTGCGGTGGGCGCTCCGGGTCGGGACGGTCGAATCCCGCTGGCGGCGTCAGCGGCGGACGCTGGCGCGGCTCGCCGCCTTCTACGCCCGGCATGATATCCCGATGATGGTGCTCAAAGGCTGCGGGTTGAGTCGTTTCTATCCGGTTCCGGAACACCGTCCGTGCGGCGACATCGACATCTGGCTCTTCGGACATCGCGCCGAGGGCGACGAACGGATGGCCCGGGAGTGGGGGATTCGGATCGCTGCGGGGTCGGGACACCACACGACCTTCCGGATCGACGGCATCCCGGTCGAGAACCACAATGATTTCGTCCATCCCGGAAGATACGCTTCGAATGCCCGTTACGAGGCGCGGCTCGCCCGTCGTGCCGCCGAACCGGGCGGTTGTCTCGAACTCGGAGGAGCGCGGGTCTGCCTTCCGTCGGCGACTTTCGACGCCCTTTTTCTGATGCGCCACATGGCGGTGCACTTCGTCCTGTCCGGCATCACTGTGCGCCACCTGACCGACTGGGCGCTCTTCGTGGCCGGAAGCCGCTCGCGGATCGACTGGGCGGAGTTCCGCACGGCGGTCCGCGAAGCCGGGATGCAGCCCTTTGCGGATTGCGTGCAGGCCCTGTGCGTGGATTGTCTCGGGATGGAGCCCGCCTGGGTGCCGCCCTTCCGGCGGCATGCGTCGCTCGAACGCCGCATGCTGGACGATGTGCTGGACTTCCGGACACCGGAACCGCCTCCGGAGGGTCTGCTGCGGGGCGGCTGGTTCCGGCTGCGCCGCTGGTGGGCGCAGCGCTGGAAACACCGGATGGTCTATGCCGAGTCGCTGACGGGGACGTTCCTGCGCCTGTCGTGGCGCTGGCTGACCCGCCATTCCCGCCGTTTTCGCCGTTTCCGCCGTTTCCGCGGTTCCCGGCCGGCTCCTCCCGACCCCCCCCCAAAAAAAAACAAAACCCGGAACTCTCGCTCCGGGTCCGTAGATCAAAAAGGGTGAGCTACTCACATCGCACCGCTACGACCGCATACCCTTGCTCGATTCCTCGCCTGGGGGATTCTGCGGGAGCTGGTCGTGTAAGACTCACCCGGGGTGCAAAAATAGGAATATTTTCCTATCTTTGCAAAAAATTTGGCGAAATGCGCAAAAAAACTTTGCTTCGGATCTTCCTCGGCTGCGTCGTCCTCGGGGCGGCTGCGGGCGTTTTTCTGCTTTTCCAGTTCAAGGGCAGCGCCGTCGGGCGGGAGTATGAGCTTTTCGTGAGCTCGCGCGCTCCCTATGAGGCGCTGACCGACTCGCTGATGCCCCACATCCGCCACCATGCGGCCTTCCGGACCTACGCCCGGCGGCTGAACCTCGCCGGGAGCTTCAAGCCCGGACACTATGTGGTCAAACCGGGCATGAACGTCATCGAGATCGTGCGGATGCTCAAACTCGGCATGCAGACCCCCGTGCGGGTTACGGTCCAGAACGTGCGCACGCCGGGGCAGCTGGCCCGGAAGCTCGGCATGCAGCTCGATGCCGACTCGGCGTCGTTTGCGGCGTCGCTGACCTCGCCGGCGCTGGCCGCCGAGGTGGGTTTCGACAGCGTGACGCTCTTCTCGATGTTCATCCCCGACACCTATGAATTCTACTGGACGGTGACGCCCGAGGAGTTCGTCCGGCGCATGAAACGCGAGTACGACCGCTTCTGGACCGCGGAGCGGGATGCCAAACGTCAACGCAGCGGGTTGAGCCGGCTGGGGGTGATGACGCTGGCGTCGATCGTCTATGAGGAGACGCGGCAGACGGACGAAATGCCCCGCATTGCCGGGGTCTACGTCAACCGCCTGCGGCGCGGCATTCCCTTGCAGGCGGACCCGACGGTGAAGTATGCCATGCAGGATTTCGGGCTGCGGCGCATTCTCTACAAGCATCTGAAATACCCGTCGCCCTACAATACCTACGTCAACAAGGGCCTTCCGCCCTCGCCGATCTGCATGCCGGGGAAGAACGCCATCGAGGCGGTTCTCGGCTTCGAGGAGCACGACTATATCTTCTTCTGCGCGCGTCCGACCTTCGACGGATACCACAATTTTGCCCGGACGCTGGCCGAGCACAACCGGAATGCGCGGGCATACAGTGCGGAACTGAATCGTCGTAAGATCAAATAAGCGGATAATTTTACCGTATTTTTGTTATATTTGCGATCCCATGCTGGTGAAGATTTACGGAGATAACCCCTCGGAACGGGAGTTGAAGCGGGTCGTGGAGGCCCTGGAACGCGATGGGATCGTGATTTATCCCACCGACAGCGTCTATGCGTTCGGGTGTTCGCTGCGTTCGGCGAAGGCCGTCGAGCGGCTGCGGCGCCTGCGGGGGCGGAGCGAAGCTCCGCTGACCGTGGTTTTCCACGACATCGCGCAGGTTGCCGAGTACTGCCGGGTGGACAATGCGGTGTTCCGGATCCTGAAACGCAACCTTCCGGGGCCGTTCACGTTCCTCCTCCCGGCTTCGTCGCGGGTTCCGGACAAGGCGTTGGAGCGCCGCCGCACGATCGGCATCCGGATTCCGGCGCACCCGGTGGCGCGTGCGGTCGTCGAGGCGCTGGGGTGCCCGATGATCACGGCCTCGGTGAAGGACGACGACGAGGTGGTCGAATATACGACCGATCCGGAGTTGATCGAGGAGCGTTACGGGCGCGAGGTTTCGCTGGTCATCGACGGCGGCATGGGCGACAACGTCCCCACGACGGTCGTGGACCTCACGGGCGGCGAACCGGAGATCGTGCGCGAGGGACGCGCCGAATTGCAGTAGGAGACCGGCGAGGAGGAGCCTGGGACGTCAGCGTCCCGGCGGATTGAATTGGAATGCGGCAGCGTCCCGGCTGTCGGCGGTAACCGCCCCGGGTCGGCGCCCGAAACGGAAAAACTAAATGCGAGATATGGAAAAGACGAACTTCTGGAACGATGCCGCACGCTACGGCGTCATCATGGCCCTCGCGGCGATCGTGTTCGATACGCTGAACTTCTATACGCAGCACGCGCTGTTGTCGCTGCTGTCGCTGGTGGTCTTCGTTTTCCTGCTGACGTGGTTCATGAAGCTCCGCGTGATGCGCTACGGCGCCAACGGCTACGGCTACGGCCGCTGCCTGGGCTTCATGGTGTGCGTGATGCTCTGCGCGGGCTTCATCGAGGGGGCCTACATGAGCGCCGCGGCCAACTGGCTCTTCGCCGCGAAGTACGAGGCACAGATGAGCCAGCAGATCGCGCTGCTCGAAAATACCGGATTCTATACCGCAGACCAGCTGTCGCTGATGGTTCGGATGCTGCGTTCTCCGCTGATGCTGATCTTCTCGTCGATGCTTGGCTCGGCGATCAAGGGGGGCTTCTTCGGACTCTTCATTGCGGCCTACACGCGCCGCGAAGCGCATCCCTTCGGGCAGGACGAACCCCGCGAAAACGGCGATCACGAATAAATAATGGAAAAACTGGACATATCGGTCGTTGTTCCGCTCTACAACGAGGAGGAGTCGCTGCCGGAGCTGACGGCATGGGTCGACCGCGTGGCGCGCGAAAACAGCCTTTCGTACGAACTGATCTTCGTGGACGACGGCTCGACGGACCGATCGTGGTCCGTGGTCGAGGAGCTGAAACAGCGCTATCCGGCCGTGCGGGGCATCAGCTTCGGGCGCAACTACGGGAAATCCGCGGCCCTGTACTGCGGTTTCGCGGCGGCCGAAGGCGAGGTGGTCTTCACGATGGATGCCGACTTGCAGGACTCGCCGGACGAGATTCCGGCCCTGCGTCGGATGATCCTCGACGAGGGCTACGACCTGGTCTCGGGGTGGAAGAAGAAGCGCTACGACCCGATCGGGAAGCGCTGGCCGAGCAAATTCTTCAACTGGACGGCCCGCCGGGCTTCGGGCATCCGGCTCCACGACTTCAACTGCGGCCTGAAAGCCTACCGGCGCAAGGTCGTGAAGTCGATCGAGGTCTACGGCGAGATGCACCGCTTCATTCCGATTCTGGCCAAGCAGGCCGGATTCCGGCGCATCGGCGAGAAGGTCGTCGAGCACCGCGCGCGCAAGTACGGACACTCGAAATTCGGTCTCGAACGTACGGTCAAGGGGTATCTGGACCTGATTTCGGTGATGTTCATGACGCATTTCGGGCGCTCTCCGATGTACTTTTTCGGGAGCCTCGGGACGCTGATGTTCCTTCTGGGCGGGGGCACGACGTGCTGGCTGATCGGCGAGAAGCTGTGGAAGCAGTACCACGGACTGCCGCTGCGTGGCGTGACGGACCAACCGCTGTTCTATCTGGCCATTCTGGCGGTGATTCTGGGCGTGCAGTTGTTTTTGGCGGGCTTCCTGGGCGAGCTGATCAACCGCAACTCGACGGACCGGAACAAATACCTGATCGACAAAACCCTGTAAACGATGATACAACGAATCCAAACCCTTTATCTGTTGATTATTACGGTGTTGATGAGCGTAACGCTGTTTTCGCGTCTGGCCTGGTTCGGGGGCGACGGCGGCGAGTTCGGGCTCTACGCCTTTGCGTTGAAAAGTGCGGAAGGCGAGGTGCTCCACCCGGCCTTCTATCTGGGGATCCTGCTGACGTTGTCGGCCGTTCTGCCGCTGGTGACGATCTTTCTGTACCGTCGTCGGATGCTTCAAATCCGGCTTTGCGTCGTTGAGCTGGTATTTCTGGTCGGGAGTGCGGTCATGGAGGGGATCTACTATTATTTGGGATGCCGGGTGGCTTCGGAGCTTCCGTTCCACACGCAGGGAGTCGGTGTTTCGATCGCGTTGCCTGTTGTGAGTCTGCTGTTTGCGTGGTTGGCGGCGCGTGCGATTTTCCGGGACGAACTGCTGGTTCGGGCCGCGGATCGGATCCGCTGATTGGTCGGAATGCCGGGAAATATATGAAAAGAGTGTTACAAATCTTTGCGGAATCGGGAAATAATTTTAACTTTGGGGCACAATATTTACATGATGTAATATTTTTTTAATAATAGGGAATAGCAAGGCTATAAGTTTTTATTTTTTAACCAACACTCACTTTTATGAAAAGAGTAAATTTTTGGAAAACATTGTTCTTCTCGGTATTGGCCGCAGCGGCCTTTACGGGGTGTTCGAACGATGATTCGGACGACGGAGCCAGCGAGCCTTCGATTACGGTCGACGGCAAGGAGAATGCTGTCGGCGCCGTGAAATTCGAGGGCGGCAGCCTGACCTTCTCGGTCACGTCGTCGAATGACTGGACTTTGGCGTTGAGCGATGCTTCGGCTTCATCGTGGTGCAGCGTGGCCACGTCGGGCGGTCGCGGCACGACGTCGCTGACCTTCAACATTGCCAAATGGGAGGGTGCACAGGATGATGATGACCGTTCGGTAACGGCAACGCTGACCACCTACGGTACGATTGCCGGAGTTTCGGGCGTTCAGATTCCGGCCCGGGCCTACATTACGATCCGTCAGAACGAAAGCGGTTCGACGGAGGTGAAGACCAACGTGGCTGAAATCCGTGCTTTGCTCAAAGCCATGAATCCGACGACGACATCGACTCCTGTTACCGCAGAAATCGCCGCCATGACGATTACGGGTATTGTTGTTTCGGATGGCGCGGGTGGTAACATGTATAATCAGTATCAGATTGCCGTGCAGGATACCGGAACCGATGCAAACTCTGGTTTGACGATGAATGCCACAATGTTCGGAGAATCGACGAAAGTTACGCCGGGACAGATTCTGACTGCATCCTTGAAGAATGCGAAGGTTCAGTTAGCAAAGAATGGCTGTCTCCAATTGGGCGTGAATGATGACGATGTACAACTTGTAGCCGGTACGGCTCCTGATCCGATCGTAATTACTCCGGATAAACTTGGTGATTATGAAAGTCAGTTCGTGCGTATCGAGAATTGCCAGCCGGAATTGGATTTTGTCGGAAAGGCTTGGAATTCTGGGAATAAAGATAATGGAGGCAATTCGGGCAATGTTACATTTGAGTTGCTTGACGAAAGCGCTACGTTCATTGTCTTTTCCAGTTCCTATTCCAGCTATTACCAGCAGATTGTACCGGAGAAGAGCGGTTACATTCAGGGTATTGCAACGCAGTATAAAGGTACTTTGGAGGTCAACCCGCGTTTTGCCGCCGACCTGGAAGGCCTGACCGCCGAGTATCAGGGTCCGGAGTACAAGACCGGGCAGATCGACCAGATTGCAGCCGGCGAATATTGGGAGATTACGGGTTCGATCGTGGCTGTCAATACGTCCAGCTTCCTGCTTGCTGATGAGACGGGTTATGTGCTTGTTTACAACTCCTCGTGGACCACGACCTCCAATCCCTATGAGATCGGGCAGAAGGTGACTGTGAAGGGCAAGATCGAGCAGTTCCCGGAGAAGGTCGGCCTGCTTCAATTCGCATCGCCGCAGATCACGGAGAAGGGAAACGAAACGTTCAACCCGGGCGAGCCTGCCGTATTCGATGCTGCTGCGCTTACGGCTTATGAAAGCAATATGAAGTACCAGTATGTAAAGCTTTCGGGTGTCCTCTCCATTACGGAGGGCGAGTCGTCCTCGACGGGCAAATATTACAGCTATACGCTCGCTGTCAGCGGTTACAATGGCAAGAAGGTTACGTTGGCCTATGCTTTCGATAAAGATTTCACTGATTTCAAGAATGGTGATGTTGTTGACGTAACAGGCTTTGCCAGCGGTACGAATTTTGATAAGTCTGCTATCAATATCATAATGACGTCGATCGAGAAGAATACTTCAACGTCTGCTGTTACGATTACGACGACTCCGACGACATTTGAAGCTGATGGCGGTACGCAGGATATTGCCTTTACGGTAGCCAATCCCGGCAGCAACAAGGTGTATGCAAAGGTTGAGGGCGAAGGCTTCTCGGTTCCCTCCGGTGTGGTGACCAGCCCGGTAACGGTTACGGCCGAGGCCAACACGGGTGCTGCTCGTGAGGCAAAGTTGACGATCTATGTTGCCGCAGAGGAAAACGGTGCAGCCGTTGCCGAGGCTTCGATCAAATTGTCGCAGCTCGCTCCGCTGGCCGGAAATGCAAAGCAGGTAACCTTCGATTATAGCGTAATCACTAGTGTTGATACTACGGTGGATGGCATATCTATCGCTTGCGTAAAGAATAATGGTAATCCACCTGCTTATAATTCGGGTTCTAAGGAATTGCGAATATATCGGTATAATTCGTTTACGCTTTCTGCCGCTAAAGGTAAAATTCAGAAAGTTGAATTGACCTTCTCGAGTGATGATCGTATGGGATACCAAATTTCGGTTGATTCGGGCTCTTATACAGACGATGTCCCGTCATTGACAGGAACTTGGCAGGGTGATGCGGCAAGTGTCAAGTTTACGAATAACGGTGACGATTCTAACAACGTTCAGGCTCGAATAAAGAAGATCGTTGTTACCTATGTAGAAGAATAGTCGAGGAAACCGACTTATAAACCAACCACTCTTGGCGGGGCCTTGGAGCCTCGTCAAGAGTTTGGTTTCTAAAAACGGGCTTGCAAAACGCCCCTGATTGGAGATTTATACTTTTTGGATGTTTTTCGAGTTTTTCAAAACGACAGCCCGGCCGATTTTGATTCTTGCGGCCCTGCTTGTCCTTTTCGCGGGATGCAGCGACGATGACGATGCGGTGGAGTCCGCAGCTTCGCTGGCCGCAACGACCGTGAATTGTTCCGCCACAACGAACACCTTGTCGACACAAGGCCCTGCGGGGACCACCTTCGTGGCGACGATCTCCCTGGCCGACGGCGCGGAGAAATGGTGTGCGTTCCAATCCCAAACCTCCGTTGCAAACGGTTCCGTCGGTGAACAGCTTCCCCTTGTTGTCGGGGAGAATACCTCCGACTCATACCGTGCTGCGGATATTACCGTCACCTATTCCAACGGTTATTCCATCCTCCTGCGGATGTGGCAGATGCCAGCCTCGTCCCATCCGGAGTTCCAGCGGGCCTGGGCCGAACAGCCCGCCTACCGGCAGGGGGCCGATTATATCTACAAAACCTACTATACGACGCTGCGCTCCACGAACAAATACCTCACGGGCGGTTACCGGCGTAATTTTTCGATTTGTTACGATGCCTCGCAGCGTGTGGCGCTGTGGGTGGCCTACCCGTTGCACGGGTGCTATACGACGCCCAATTCGGGGCGTTCCGATGCCTGGGCCTACGATCCCAACGACCAGCTGCCGCTCATCGAACGCAGTGAGCAGGCCAATATCGTGAACACCTACGGCTCGGGCGATGCCCGCGGTCACCAGTGTCCGTCGGCCGACCGTTACAACACGGATGCGACCAACGCGATGACGTTCTATGCCACGAACATCATGCCGCAGAACGGCAGTTTCAATGGCGGCAGTTGGGTATCGCTCGAAAGCAAGATCCGCACGTGGGCGCCCACGACGGTGAACAAGATGCGTTACGACACGCTGTTCGTGGTGACGGGCGCCTACCTTTCGGGCTGGACGATCACCGACCGGAACGGCAACCGGGTGGGAAAACCCTCGAAGTGCTGGAAGGTGCTGTTGAAGCAGAAGCGCGACCAGAACGAGAACCGCCAGATCTGGGAGTTTGCGGCCGACGAGTTGCAGGCCATCGGGTTCATCTTCACGAACGACGCGGCGGGGGGCGCGATGAAGCTCCGGGATGCGGCCTGCACGGTGGAGGAGGTCGAGCAGCTGACGGGCTTCACCTTCTTCGGGAACCTCGATCCGGCGGTTGCCGCCGAGTTGAAGAGCCGCGAACCCGACATGTCGCAATGGCCCGGATTGCTCGGCAGTTGAATCGGTTGAAAAAGATAGTCTGAACATACATTTAATAACTGTAAACCTTTATGAAGAAAAACCTTTTGACAGGACTGATTGCCGTGTTGATCGCGGTGGCGTGCTTTGCGCAGAAGCCCTATAAAGTGGTCTTCTACAACTTCGAGAACCTCTTCGACACGATCAACGATCCCGGGGTGAGTGACGAGGAGTTCACGCCCGATGGTCCCAAGCAGTGGAACTCGGTCAAGTACGGCAAGAAACTGGCGAATCTCGAACGGGTGCTGTTCGACATTGCTGCCGAGGACCGGGATTTCCCGGTGGTGATCGGCGTCTCGGAGATCGAGAACCGCTCGGTGCTGGAGGATGTGATCGCGCAGCCGAAACTCGCGCACGGCAACTACCGGATCGTGCATTACGACTCGCCGGACGCCCGCGGTGTGGATGTTGCCTTTTTCTACCGTCCGGACGTCTTCAAGTTGGAGGGCAGCAAGGCCTATCCGTTCGTGATGCCGGGGATGCCGGACTTCAAGACGCGCGATTTCGTGACGATGTGGGGTACGATCGAGGGAGAGCCGTTCTTCTTCGTGGTGAACCACTGGCCGTCGCGTCTGGGCGGCAAGGAGGCTTCGTCGCCGAAGCGTGAGGAGGCTGCACGGCAGGTCAAGCACATCATCGATTCGGTCATGGCCGCGAATCCCGCGACGAAAGCGGTGGTGATGGGCGACCTGAACGACGATGCCACGGACAAGAGCATCGTCGAGGGTCTGCGCGCCCAGGGCAAGATCAAGGATGTGCAGCCGGGCGACATGTTCAACCCGTTCATTGCGCTGTTGAAGGCGGGCTACGGCACGCTGGCCTACCGCGACGAGTGGAACCTGTTCGACAACATCGTCGTTTCGGAGAACCTGGCGACGGGCTCCACGGGCGCGTTGAAAATCCAGCCGGTCGGGAAATCGAAGTTCTACGGCGGGATCTTCCGCCGTCCGTACATGATCCAGAAGGAGGGTCAGTACAAGGGCTATCCGTTGCGGACGTTCGTGGGGAACGACTTCCAGGGAGGATTCAGCGACCACTTCCCGGTCTATATCTACATTGCCAAATAACATGCTAACAATACGTGTATGAAACTGAAATCTCTACTTATTCTGATGCTCACGGCTGTGACCTTCGCCTCCTACGCACAGGAGGGAGGCGTCATCGGTACGGTGGTTTCGCGCAACGGGCGCGTGGCATTGAGCAACGTCGAGGTGAAGATCGAGTCGCTGGGCGTGCAGACCGTCACCGACGGCAACGGACTCTTCACGCTGGAAAATCTTCCCGCAGGGAGCTATACGCTGCAATTCCAGACTCCGGACTTCGAGCCGCTGGACATAATGGTCCGCGTCGGCACGGAGCATGTCCAGAACCTCAAACAGATCGTGCTGGTTCCGGCAGGTCCCACGACCACGGCATTCTTCGATGATGCGATCTTCGCGGAATTCGACTCGGATTCCTCGTCGTCGGACACGCAGGCGCTGCCCTCGTCGCTCTCCTCGTCGAAGGACCTGTTCAACAATATCGCCTCGTACCGATTCAGCGAGATGCGTTTCAATGTCCGCGGTTACGACTCGCAGTTCTCGGACATCTACCTGAACGGCATCCGCTTCAACGATGCCATGACGGGTTACGGGCCGTGGTCGCTGTGGAGCGGACTGAACGACGCGACGCGCAACCAGGAGAACTACACGGGGCTTGAAATGTCGGACTTCGGCATCGGCGGCATCGGCGGCATGACGAACGTCAACGCCCGGGCTTCGCAGGTGCGCAAGGGCTTCCGGGTGAGCGTCTCGAACGCCAACCAGATGTACCGCTTCCGGGCGATGGTCTCCTACGGTTCGGGACAGCTGGACAACGGCTGGTCGTATGCCTTCTCGGTCGGGACGCGTCAGGGCGGCAACGGCTATGTGGACGGAGTCTACTATAACTCCTATTCGTACTTCGCCTCGGTGGAGAAGCTCTTCGGCACGGATCACCGTCTGGCGCTGACGCTGCTGGCTTCGCCTTCGGAGCGCGGTGCGCAGCAGGCGTCGACCGACGAAGCCTACGCGCTGTTCGGCAACAACTACTACAACCCGAACGTGGGTTACCAGGCCGGGAAGCTGCGCAACTCGCGCGTGCGGAACACGCACGAGCCGATCGTGATGCTGAACTACACGTGGGACATGTCGGAAAACACGCGCCTGAATGCGGCGACGTCGCTTCGTTTCGGCAAGAACGGCTACTCGGCACTGACGTGGAACAGCGGTTCGGACCCGCGCGGGGACTACTACCGCTACATGCCGTCGTCGGACTTCACGCAGATCGTTCCGGGGACGACGACCGACCAGACGATCTACTTCTTCGGGCAGGATGCCATTCTGGCCGCACAGGTTTGGGACGGCATGCTGGACTATGACGACTTCTACCACAAGAACCAGTACATCGACACGGAGCTGACCGATCTGATGGGCAACAGCCGCCGTTCGAACTACATGATCGAGGAGCGCCACACGGACCAGCTGGACTACAACCTGGCGCTGAACGTGCAGCACAACATGCGCAACAACATGAAGATCGTGGGCGGTGCGAATCTGCGGATCAACCGCACGAACTACTACTCGCAGGTGAAGGACCTGCTGGGCGGCGACTACTGGTACGACATCGACAAGTTTGCCGAGCGAGACATGGCGAGCGAGACGGCCTACCAGAACGATCTGGACTACTACTGGGCCACGGGTCATGCGCGCATTGCCCGCAAGGGTGACAAGTACGGCTACTGGTACCGCGCGCACCTGCTCGAAACCGACGCCTGGGCCAACTACACGTGGGCCATCGGAGGTTTCTCGCTGGGGGTGGCCGGATCGGTCGGTTATTCGGAGATGCACCGCGAGGGTATGTGGCGCAAGGGTCTCTTCCCGAACAACTCGAAGGGCGATTCGAAGCACCTCGACTACCTGACCTACGAGGGCAAGCTCTCGCTGGGCTACAAGTTCTCGGGCGCACACTCGCTGGAAGCCAATGCGGTGATCCTGCAACAGGCTCCGAAATTCAACACGGCCTTTGTCTCGCCGCGCACGCGCAACAACACGACGCCGGGTCTGAAAGCCGAGAAGATCTTCGGCGTTGACCTGACCTACAACCTGAACCTGCCCTACATCAAGGCCCGTCTGTCGGGTTACTACACGACGATCAAGGATCAGTCGAAGGTGATCTCGTTCTACGACGATACGCGCAGTTCGTTCACGAACTTCGCCATGAGCGGCATCGACAAGGAGCACTACGGCGTGGAGCTGGGACTTTCGATTCCGGTCTGGAACGGCATTTCGGTCGTGGGCGCGATCAGCTGGGGCGACTACACCTACACGTCGGACGCCGACTTCGTGCAGACGGTGGACAACGTCGACAAGATCGTTCTGCGTGACAAGGTGAACTGGAAGGGCTACCACGTGGAGAGCTCGCCGCAGACGGCCATCAACGTGGGTCTGGACTACAAGGGTCCGAACAGCTGGTTTGCGGGCGTGAACCTGAACTACTACGACCGTCTCTACCTGTCGATGAACCCGTTCTACCGCACGAATACGGCTTCGGAGTACTTTACGAACCTGATCATAGCGGAGGGCTCGAATCCCAGTGAGAATTCCGCCGCGGTGATTGCCGGGGCGGTGAAGTCGATCCAGGAGCTTCGTGCGCAGGAGGAGTTCGGCGGTTACTTCACGTTGAGCGCCAACGTGGGCAAGAACTGGTATCTGGGCCGCTACATGCTGGGATGCAGCATCGAGGTGAAGAACATCCTCAATGATCAGAACATCCGCACGGGCGGTTACGAGCAGATGCGTATGAGCAAGGTCCGCGCCGCCGGCACGGGCGACTACGTGTTCGGACGTTTCCCGTCGAAGTACTTCTACATGCTGGGCACGACCTACTTCCTGAATGTCTACTTACGATTCTAACAACCGAGAAGGACACACGATTATGAAAAGTCTTAAAATAACATTGGCGGTTCTTGTCGGCGCGTTGGCCGCAGGCTGCTACAACGATTTCGATACGCCGGCCCCCCGGAAGATCTACACCGACACGGACATGACGGCCCTGGGTCTTGAACATGTTACGATCAAGGCGGTGAAGGATTATTTCGGCAACACGTCGGGCACGGGCGAGAATGACGAGTGGTCGGATACGCAGACGGTGAAGTTCGGGGAGCTGACACCGGAGGAGACCGATTTTGTCGGACTGCGGAGCTGGCCGGCCGCCGCGAACTACTACATCAAGGGCAAGGTGATCAGCAGCGACCGTCAGGGCAACATCTACAAGTCGCTGCACATCTACGACGGCACGGCCGCCATCGAGCTGAAACTCTACAACGGTCTCTATCTGGATTACTATCTGGATCTGAATACGATGGAGAGTCAGTGGGTCTACGTTCGTCTGGACGGGCTCTATCTGGGCAACTACCGGATGATGCTTTCGATCGGCGGGGCTCCGTCGGATTCGAACAATGCGTCGGGCAAGCACAAGTTCTATGCGAACTCGAACCTGGACAACCCGAAGATTGCGAAGTTGAGCGTCTTCCCGGGCGAGCGGGTCAAGCTGGAAGCTTCGGACATCCTCGACGTGGATGCCTCGAACTACCAGACGGCGCTGGGCAAAGATCAGTTGGGACGTCTGGTTCGTTTCAATGGCGTCAAGGTTCGTTATGCGGGCGTTCCGAACCAGAATCATGAGCAGACTACGGCGTTGAAGAACGGCACGTATGACAGCACCTTCCCGACGTGGATCGTGACCGATTCGGGAACTCCGCAGAATGCGCCGTGGTACCATTGGGCCTATAACATCAACAACATCCGTCTTTATGGTTCCGTGCTGATCTCCTACAACGATGCTGCGGTCTACACGTCGGATCCGGGAGTCTATTCGATCCGCACGAGCGGCTATTCGCAGTTTGCGATGCAGCCGATTCCGAAGGACGGGGCTGTCGGCACGGTGCTGGGCATCTACGCCATCTACTCGAAGCAGAGCACCTTTACCGGCGGGGAGCGGGACTACGCACAGTACCAGATTTCGGTGAGCCGTCTGGAAGACCTCGATTTCAAGGCCGAGGATCTGCTGACGGAGGCCGAAGCCGACGATCTGGCCCGCTGGGCCTATTCCCAGGGATATGCGGAATACGATCCGTTCAATCCTCCCGTGAAGAATGACCCGATGGGTGGCATGGAAGGCGGCGAATAGCCCCTCCGCGCCGATTGGCAGCGAAGGCGGTCCGGGATTTCCGGGCCGCCTTCTTTTGAAATGACAGCCATTCGGCGATTGTGTCCGTCCTGCGGTTCCGGCTGTCGTGGGGTCGTCGCTGTCCTGCGGTTGCTGCTATTCCGTGGTTCCGGCTGTCGAGGGGCCGTGTCCGCTTTGCGGTTGCGGACCTTCTTGGACGATGAATGCCTGCAATTGCGGTTTTCCGGCCTTTTTACGGTGCCGGGGAGACTCCTTTCCGGGAGGGCCGGATGCGCGTTTCCGATTCGGATTTGCCCCGAAAAAAGCGGCCGACACGTACTCGTGTCGGCCACTTTCAAGGATCCGGGAATCCCGGCGGGCTTTGGAGTTATTCTTCGGCCGGAGTTTCGGTCTTCTCGGGGCGCATGACGACCTTCACGAGGTTTCCGTCGTCGAGGACCTTGCGGGCCATGGCCTGCACGTCGGCATCGGTCAGGCTGCGCAGCGCCTGCTCGTAATCGGCGATGAAGTTGAGCCCGGATCCGTATTTGGCCTGAATGTACCCCATCCACCCGTTGTTGAGTTCCAGACTGTTCTGCCAGCTTTTGAGCATGAATTCGCGGTTTTTCTCGATATCTTCGCTCTTGGGGCCCTGCTCGGCGATCGTGCGGATCTCCTTCATGACGATTTCACACAGTTCGTCGGCCATCTGTTCGTTGGTGTCGAACATGATGCTCATGTCGTAGCTCTCCTTCGGGATGTAGTCGGTCGAACCGCTGACATGGACGCCGTAGGTTCCGCCCTTCTCCTCGCGGATCGATTCGAGATATCGGGAATTGAGAGCCTGCGAGAGGAACGTCAGGGCCAGCTTCTCCTTGAACGTGTAGGGCATCTCTCCGGAGAAGTAGTAGTACACCGAGACTTTGGGCTGCTGCATGGCGACGTTGAACTCCTCGGTGACCTCACCCTGAACGGGGTCGGTCTTGTCGTCGCGCCAGGTCATGGGCTTCTTGGTCGTGGGGATCGATCCGATATACTTTTCGACCAGAGGTTTCAGCGAGTCGAGGTCGACATTGCCCACGAAGGTGAATACGAAGCTGTTGGCGCCGGGGTAGAGCTTGGCGTAGATGTCGGGGAGTTTCCCGAAGTCGAATCCGTCGATGATTTCGTCGGATACCATCCGGCGTCTGGGGTTGTTGCCGTATACGACCTCCATGGTCTTCTCCTGCATCCGGTAGTCGGGGTTCGACTGGACGTTGGCCAGCTGTGCGCGGAGCATCTTCATGAGGTTGTCGTAGTCGTTGCGGTCGAATCGCGGCTGGGTGAAGTTCAGGTAGAGGAGTTGGAGCATGGTTTCGAGATCCTTGGGCGACGCCGATCCGTTCATCGAGCTGGCGAAGTGTTCGACGGAGGGCTGTACCCCGGCGGTTTTTCCGGAGAGCTGTTTTTTCAGCTCCGTGGCGGAGAAGCGCCCGACGCCGGACATGGAGTTGATGGCGGGCATCATCTCACCCATGTAGAACTCCTCGTCGGAGAGCTGCGAGAGCCCGCCCTTTGCCACGGCGCTCATGAGCACCTCGTCGGCCTTGAAGGTCGTGGGTTTCACGACGACCTTCACGCCGTTTGCGAGCGTCCACTCGGTGGTTCCCAGCACGGCGTCCTCGACGCACTTCTTGACTTTCGAGCCTTTCAGCACGGTTCCTTCGGGGATCAGGGGCTCCTTGACGACGTTGTCCTCGTAGGGCTCCACGTCGGCGGCCGTCACCTTGTCGCGGATGGCCAGCAGCTCTTCGGCGGCGGGGGATGCGAGTCCCTCCTTTTCGGGGGCCGTAACGATGATGACCTGATTCGTCGGGGTGATGGTCTGCTGTACGAAGCCGTTGACCGCCTCGACGTTGATCATCCGGATGAGCATGCTGTCGAGCTTCCACTCGGTTTCGGCATCGGGCATCGGGGTGTTCTTCTGGAAGTTGTTCAGGTAGGTCTGCACGAAGCTGCCGTTGCGGCGGTCGTTGCGGTTGGCATAGCTGCGCTCGGCCTGGCGCAGGAGGTCCTCCTGTGCGCGTTCGAATTCGCCCTGCGTGAATCCGTGGCGGCGCAGACGCTCCATTTCGGTGTAGATCGATTCGAATCCGCGGTTGAGTTTTCCGTCCTGGGTCATGGCAACGAATACCGTGGCGTTGAGCGTCGGGATGATGCCGATGACGTCTCCGGAGCTCATGCCGGCACCGAGGAACGGCGCGTCGGGCTGCATGGCGATCTCCTGCAAGCGGGCATTCTCCATCGTCGAGATGTAGGCCTCGATGACATTGGCGGCCTCGCCGCCCACGGTGTTGGCCAGTTCGACGGGAAGAGCCGGGCGTTTGATGAAGATCTGGACTTTGGTTCCCTGCATTTCGGGGTCGGTGTAGATGCTGACGATGGGCTCCTCGTTGTCGGGGACGACGATCACCTCCTTTTGGGCGGCGTCGGCGGCCGGGGCGGGGATGTCGGACATCAGCTCCTTGACCTGCGCCTCGACGGCAGCGGCGTCGATGTCACCCACGACGACCACGGCCTGATAGTCGGGGCGATACCACTTGTGGTAGAAGTCTACCAGCTCCTGATGCTCGAAGTTCTTCAAGCCGTCGAGGTATCCGATCAGGTTGCGGTGCTCGTACTTGGTACCCTTTCCGAGCGCTTGCAGGAGCTTCATCGTGGCGCGCCACGAGGCGCCGTCGCGGGTGCGGAGCTCCTCCATGATGACACCGCGCTCGGAGTCGATCTCTTTGGGTTCGAGGGCGATGAAGTGCGACCAGTCGTGGAGGATCAGCAGGGCCGAGTCGATGATTCCCTGCCGGGAGGTGGGGACGTCGGAGATGTTGTATACGGTCTGGTCCCAGCTGGTTCCGGCGTTGAGGTTGGCGCCGAACTTCACGCCGACGGTTTCGAGATATTCGATCATCTGCTTTCCGGGGAGGTTTTTCGTGCCGTTGAAAGCCATGTGTTCGAGGAAGTGTGCGAGACCCTGCTGGGAGTCCTCCTCCTGGATGGCACCGACGTTGTGGATGATGTAGAAGTCGGCCTGACCTTTGGGTTTTTCGTTGTGGCGGATGTAGTAGGTCATTCCGTTTTCGAGTTTTCCGGTTCGGAGCTCGGGGTCGGCCGGAATGGGCTGCATCTGCGCCAGTGCGCTGCACGCGGCGAAAGCCGCGAGGGTCAGCAAAATGATTTTTTTCATACGAAAGGTATTGATTGGACTTTAAAGATTGTTGTTTTCGGGTCTGTATTCGAGAATATCTCCCGGCTGGCAGTCGAGTTCGCGGCAGATGGCTTCGAGTGTCGAGAATCGGATGGCGCGTGCCTTTCCGTTTTTGAGGATCGAGAGGTTTGCCGGGGTTATGTCGACACGTTCGGCGAGTTCGCCGAGCGAGATTTTCCGTTTCGCCATCATGACGTCGATGTTGATGATTATGGCCATAATTTGGGAGTTGTCAGATGGTTAGTTTTTGTTCTTCGCTGAGGTTCTGGCCGATTGCGAAGACCTCGGCGGCGAAGAGGATCAGGATGCCCATGATGATCATGGAGTAGGAGAGGTGGAGCGAGGTGTCGACCGAGAATCCGCTTTCGGCGAGGAGTTCTGCGGCGCGGAGGTTCATGGTGTGGCTCATGAGGCTGTTGACCAGTTCGGAGAGGATCGTCAGCAGTCCGATCATGCGCAGATATCGGACGTTGCGGGGGTCGAGCGGGCGCTCCTCGCGGATCGAGCGGCGGAGCGAGTGGATGATCATGAACATCAGCACGATGATGGCGAGGAAGAGCAGCGGGATGAGGAGTGTCAGGGCATAGATCCAGGGGCTTCCTCCGATCGATCGGAATGCGAGTCCGATGGGCGATCGGGTCGGTGAGGGTTCGTTGACGATGAGGTTGAGCCGGGTGATGCATGCGTCGGCGGCGGTCTCCCCGAGTTGGATCCGGTGCGTTTCGTCGGGTTGCCCGATGACACGGACATCGTTCAGCAGATAGATCAGGTGCGGGGTTCCCTTCTGGATCATTTCGGCCATCTCTTCGCCCATTTTCATGCCGGTGGCGGCCCCGCGGCTGAAATCCCCCAGCGTGGAGTGGATGATGCCGGTTACGATGACCAGAAAGAGGGCGATGTAGAGGAACAGGAGTCGTTTGAGGAGTGATTTTTTGTTCTGCATGGTTCCCGGAGGTTTTGTTTCCGAAGCAAAGATAGGATATATTTTTCGAAAAACAAGTAATATTTATCGTTTTTCGATAAAATTTTTGGGAGTAGCGAAAAAAGCGGCCGCAGAAGACGGCCGCTCCGGGTTTTCGGGGATTTCCGGAATGGGTTACTCCACGTTGTCTTTGAGCTGTTTCCAGAAGGAGGCGTTGACGGCCATGCTGATCGAGATGGCGAGCACGTAGAGGACGAACATCACGATGAAGGTGATGAATTCCACGTCGATGGTATCGCAGAGGAAGCGGAAAATTCCCAGGAAGATTCCGACGATGATACCGACGACGAGCTGTACGGCGAACATGGTCCATTTGCTGCCGTATGTGGCGTCGTTCGAGGCCTTGATGGCCTGAATGGGGTTCTTTCCCTTTTCGAAGAGGAAGTAGTAGGAGAGGGTCCAGGCGATGGAGAGGACGATGGCGGGTACGATCATGAAGAGGACTCCGATGAGGATCGGGAAGACCATCAGGCCCATGGTGATGAAGAATTCACCCATGTATCGGCGGTATTTGCTGTCGAAGATACCCAGGGGGTTGACGATTTCGCCTTTGGCCAGCCGGGTGGGGAGGAGCGTGATGGCGATGGTCGTTCCGACGTTGATGTAGGGCACCCAGATGGTGACGAGCCAGAGGGCCACGGCGGCGATGACCGAGGGGGCGTTTTTGAGCCCGATGGCGATCGCATCCTGCAACGTTGTCGCGAAGTCGAGTCGTTTTGTTTCCATAATCGGATGGTTTTAAGGGTTGATATTGTAAACAAATATAGTGAACGGTGTGTACAAAGGCAAACGAAAACGGAAGTTTTCAGATTTGACACTGCCGAACCGCCTCCTATGTTCTGTAAATATAGTAAAATTTTTTATCTTTGTCGTGTTAAAACAGCGGATATGGCAGAGAAATCGCTTTACAACTACCGGGTGGAGCCCCAGGATGTGGATTTCACGCTTCGTGCGACCCTTGCGTCGCTGGGCTCGTCGATTCTCAACACGGCGGGGGTGGATGCCTACGGCAAGGGCTTCGGTGTGGACGTACTGAATGCCGACAACCACTCGTGGGTGCTGTCGCGCATGGCGATCGAGATCGACCGCCGTCCGGAACAGTATACGGACTATACGGTTGCGACGTGGATCAGCGACTACGGTCGGGTGCTGTCGACGCGCAATTTCACGCTGACCGACGCTGCGGGCCGCGAATTCGGGCGGGCCGTGACGCAGTGGGCGATGATCGACCTGACGACTCGTTCGGCGGTGGATCTTTCGTGGGTCGGGCGCCAGCACGACGGGGCTGTGGTCCCGGTACCGCCCCCGGCGGAGAAGCCGCGGAAGATCCGCGAGGTGGCGCCCACGCAGCGCATGGATCACCGGGTCGTATACAGCGACATCGACTTCAACCGGCACGTCAACACGATGCGTTATATCGAGATGATGCTCGACATGCTGCCCGTGGAGCTGCTGACCAGCGAAGCGCCGGTGCGGCTCGACATCCACTTTCTGAAAGAGTGCCGGCTGGGTCAGACGCTGACCGTGGGTTGCGAGCAGCGGGCGCACGGGGCGTTGTTCGAGATTTCGGGCGACGGCACGACGGCGGCGGTTCGGGCCTGCGTGGAGTGGAAAACCGACCCGTCGTCGAACGATTAACTTTCGGGCCGACTGCCGCGGAAGCCTCCCGTCCGGACCACATCGCCGGCGGAGAGGTGCGCCGGGCGTGGGTCTCTGTATCAGCCTATGAAAATCACGATCGTGGGGCCCGCCCACCCGTATCGGGGCGGCCTGGCGTCGATTCTGGAAATCCTTGCACGGACGTTCCAGCGCCGGGGAAACGAGGTCGACATCCGGACCTTTACGTTGCAGTATCCGTCGCTGCTCTTCCCGGGGAAGAGCCAGACGGTGACGACGCCGGCTCCGGCCGACCTGCACATCACGCGATGCGTCCATACGATGAACCCGCTGAACTGGTGGCGGGTGGGGCGGCAACTCGGGCGCGAGCGTCCGGACTTCGTGCTGATGAAGTACTGGACACCCTTCATGGCGCCGTGCTTCGGGACGATCGCGCGGCTGGCGCGCCGCAACGGCCATACGAAGGTGCTGTGCCAGATCGACAACGTCGAGCCGCACGAACACCACCTGATCGACCGCCCCTTCAACCGCTATTTCCTGCATTCGGTCGACGGTTTCATCTACATGTCCGAGCAGGTGCACCGCGAACTTGCGGCCTATACGTCCGTACCGGCTTTGTTTTCGCCGCACCCGCTGTTCGAGAACTTCGGCGAACGGGTCGAACGTTCGGAGGCGTGCGTGCGTCTGGGGCTGGATCCTTCGCAGCGCTACGTGCTCTTCTTCGGACTGATCCGCGACTACAAGGGGCTGGACCTGCTGCTGGACGCGTGGGCGCAGCTCAAACGGAGCGGACGCACGGAGGGCCGCCGGCTGATCGTGGCCGGGGAGTTCTATACGGCGCGGGAGCCTTACCTGCAACGCATCGCCGCCCACGGTTTGCAGGAGGAGGTGCTGCTGCACGACCGCTTTGTGCCGGACGAGGAGGTGAAATACTACTTTTCGGCGGCGGATTTCGTGGTCCAGCCCTACAAGACGGCGACGCAGAGCGGTGTGACGCAGATCGCCTACCAGTTCTGCGTGCCGATGGTCGTCACGGACGTCGGGGGGCTTGCGGAGATCGTTCCGGACGGCCGTGTGGGATACGTCTGTGCCCCGACGGCGGAGGGGGTTGCCGCGGCGATCGAACGCATGTACGAGGGGGATGCGCTGGACCGCTTCCGTCGGAACTGCGTCGGGGAGCGGCGGCGTTTCTCGTGGGAGGAGATGTGCAACCGCATCACGGAGCTCTACGGACTGGTCGGCGGGCGGTAGCGGTCGGCGCCGGCTGGAATGAAAAGGGACGGAACCCAAATCGGGTTCCGTCCCTTTCGGTTCGGATGCCTTTGCAGGACTTGTGCGTCTGGGGAGGTGTGGCCGCCGGAATTGTCGGACTCGATGATGTATGTTCCGGTCGGTTCACGGTTTTCATCCCGGGTTGCGCACTGCCTTCGGCGATCAGGCCTGTGCCGTCGGCTCCTCCGACATGGAAACATTCTTCCAGCCCAGGAGTACGATGACGAAGGCCACGATTTCGAGGATCGTTTCGATGATGCCTCCTACCAGCGGAATGAGTCCGATGACCCAACCGATGATTCCGAGGATCATGGCCGTGAAGAGTTTCGACATGCCGCGGCGTGCTCCTTCGGGGAATGTTACGGAATTTTTCAGGTTTGCATAGGCGATCAGGAGCAGGATCCACGCGATGAGGTTCAGGATGCCGCCGACGAAGCCTATCACCGGGATGCAGGCCACGATGGCGCCCACGATCGAGAGGATCGTTGCGGTGCGGATCGAGCCGATGCGCGGGGCGTCGGCCGGGTTCACCAGCTGTTTGAAGATGTCGAGGGACTTGATGAAGAGCCAGTATCCGTAGATGACGGCTACGGTGGCGAGGATTTCGAGTATATCCCAGATTCCGAATCCTCCGCCCGACAGGTTACCTCCGGCAAAGGAAGCGACGGCCGAAGCCGCGCTGCCGATCGTGCCGATGAATCCGAAGATCGAAGCGGCGATTGCCGCAAACGTATAGATCATAACGGCCTTGTACAGATCGGCGGTCGTTTGTTTCCACGAGTAGTTCTGATTGTCCATAGTTAGTTGATATTGGGTTTTTCGAGTCCGTAATTTTTTCTGCGGTCTTCAATTTTGAGGTAGAAGCTGAAAATGAAAGCCAGGATACCGAAGGTCGAGAAGATGATCATCGGCACGGTATAGCCACCCGTAGCGTCGAGGACCAGACCGATGAGCAGCGGCACGAGGCAGAGTCCGACGTTCTGAATCCAGAAGATCAGGCAGTAGGCCGATCCGAGGACCTTTGCGTCGATGATTTTGGGCACCGAGGGCCAGAGGGCCGCCGGGACGAGCGAGAACGACACGCCGAGGGTTACGATCAGCAGCAGGGCGAGTCCCTTCGAGGGGAATGCGGGCAGCAGGAAGGCGAAGCTCAAATGGCAGGCGATCATGATGATGGCGCCGATCATGAGCATCGTGGCGCCCTTTCCGCGGAAGTCGAGCATGGCGCCGAGGAAGGGTGTGAGGATCATGGCCAGGATCGGGAAGCAGCTGAACAGCCGGGCGGCCGATTCGGCGTCGATGTTTAGGGTCACTTCGAGGAAGTTGGGCGCATAGCGCTGGAAGGGGAATATGGCCGAGTAGTAGAGCACGCACAGCAGGGCCACGAGCCAGAACATCTTGCTGCGGAAGATCAGACCGAGGTCGCGGATGTGGAACTCCTCGTCAGCGGATTTCTGCTCTTTGAGTTCACCGGCGGCGATGAGCTGGCGGTCGAGTTTGCGGTCCATGTATACGAATACGGTGTAGCAGAGCAGGCCGACGACGAGCAGGGCGGTGCAGAAGGCCACGGGAGCGACGATCGACTTGTCGAAGTGGTTGGAGATCATGGGCGAGATCCACATGACGGCGAAGACGCCCAGACGGGCGATGGCCATTTCGAGTCCCATGGCCAGCGCCATCTCCTTGCCTTCGAACCACTTGGCGATAGCCTTCGAGACGGTCGTGCCGGCCATTTCGCATCCGCATCCGAAGATCATGAATCCGAGCGACGCCATTTTTGCGCTTCCGGGGAATGCCACCCACCAGCTGTCGAGCCACGTGCAGAATGCCGTGGTCTGGAACCAGTCGGAGATGCCGACGAACTTGATCGAAGCGCCGATGACCATGAGCGACGCGGAGAGGAGACCCGTGAATCGGATTCCCATCTTGTCGAGGATGATTCCTGCGAAGATCAGGAAGAAGACGAAGACGTTGAGGAAGTATTCCGAAGCGGCATAGGTTCCGAACGTTCCGCTGTCCCAGCCGCGGGCCGACTCGATGAGGGATTTGAGCGGGGACATGACGTCCACGAACATGTATCCGAAGAACATCATCAGGGCGATGAGCACCAGAGCCGTCCATCGGGCCGCGGGCGAATCGTTGAGTTTGCGTTGGATCGTTGCTGTCATATGTACAGGGTTTGAATTAGTTTTCGAGATTCGCATAGCGTTTGAGCACCTCGTAAGCCTCGGTGATTCCGAGTTCTCCGGCCTTCGAGAGGTCGAGACATCCCTTTCGGGTATCCTTCATGAAGATCTGGATGACGCCTCGGTTGTAGTATGCCTCGGCGAAGGCGGGGTTCAGGGCGATGGCCTTCGAGTAGTCCTCGTAGGCTTCTGGGAGGCTGCCCGACAGGGCACGGAGGTTGGCGCGGTTGTAGTATGCTTCGGCGAAGTCGGGGAAGAGTTTGACGGCCTTGTTGAGGTCGGCGACGGCCTCGTCGTAGCTGTACGTTCGTTTCGAGTTGTTGTTCAGCCGGTTTGCGGGATCGGAGTCGATGGAGATCCGCTGGTATGAGTTGTCGATCGAGGAGATGAAGTCGATCATTTCGGCGCGTGTGGTCGACCGGTTCAGATAGAGGAACGGGTTCGAGGGGTTCTGCTCGATTGCCGTCGAGAAGGTGTTCACCGAGTTGGTGTACTGCTTGATGAGGGCCTGCGAGACGCCCCGTTCGAAGAGCCGCGGCCACGACGCATCGCCGGCTTTGAGCCGCCGGACATACTCCTTGTCGAGCATGACGAGCGTATCGGGCGCGATGTTGCTTTCGCGGCACGATAGGGCGAGCCACGGGTTTCCGATCCGTTTCTTGAAGTCCTCGATGCGTTGCAGGCGGTAGGGACGGGCTTCGGGCAGCGTATCGGGCCGCATGAGCGTGAATTTGAACAGGGGCAGCAGACGCATCTCCTCGTGTCCGCCGTTGTGGCCGGTGATCCGGTCGAAGCTGCTTCCGGCGAACTTGCTGTCGAACGACAGCAGGCGGTCGAATCGCTGCGTGGTGTCGGCGAAGATCGAGTAGGTGCTGTCGCTCAACCGTGAACGGTATTCTGCGATTTTGCGCTGTGCGGTTTCGCGGTCCTTTTTGGCGCCCTGGGGGTCGCGGAGGAGTTCGCGCAGCTGTCCGCGGTAGATGTATGCGTTGGCGAAGTCGGGATAGAGTTCGATGGCCGAGGTGTAGTCCTTGACGGCCTCTTCGATTTCCCCCAGCTGGGCGTGCACGCCGGCGCGGTTGTAGTAGACCAGCACGTTGTTCGGCGAGTAGAGCGCCACGCGGTCGTAGTCTTCCAGTGCGCGGTTGTAGTCACCGATCTGGGTGCGGAGCATGGCGCGGTTGAAGTAGGTGAGCGAGTTGGTCGAGTCGAGCTGGATCACGCGGTCGAAGTCGGCCAGGGCCTGCATCGGGCGGTTGGTGGCGTTGTAGACCAGCGCGCGGTTGAAGAACGAGAGCAGATACGTTGAATCGCACTCGATGGCCTTGTTGAAATCGGCCTCGGCCTCGGCATAGCGCTCCTGATCGAGATAGAGTCCACCGCGGCGGTTGTATCCGTTTGGGTTTTCGCGGTTGGTGCGGATGGCGGTGTTGAAGTTTTCGTAGGCCCGGGTGGTGTCTTTGAGGTGGAGGTAGCTCAACCCGCGGCAGATGAAGGCGTCGGCGACCTTGTTCTCCTGGCGGATGAATTTGTCGAAATCCTCGATGGCCTCCTTGAACTGTTGGTTCAGCAGGCGCGTGACACCTCGGCTGTAATAGGGGCCGGGGAGGTCGGGGCGCAGTTCGATGGCCTCGCGGAAGTCCTGCAAGGCGTCGTCGTAGTTTCCCAGGCGCGAGCGGGTGATGGCGCGGTAGGTGTAGGCCTGCGTGTAGACGGGGTTGAGGCGGATGGCGGTGGAGAAGTCCTCCTCGGCACCTAACAGGTCGTCGAGGTTGTACTTGGCGATACCGCGCAGGAAGTAACCCTCGAAGGCGTCCTCGTCGAAGCGCAGCAGGATGTTGAGCGTGCGGATGGCCTCCTGATAGTCGTTGTTCATCATGCACGAGCGGCCCATCCAGAAGAAATACTCCCGGTTGTACTGGGCACGGGCCTGCGGGCTGCACAGCAGTGCGATGCCTGCCAGGATGGCGATGATGAACTTCCGCATTTTTCCGATCTTTTGTTTCAAACGACCTTTCGCGCCGCTTTATTGTCCGATTTTTTCAGTCCGTCGTTCTGTTTCCGTTCTGTTCCCGGGGCCGGATTCCGCACCGGGGGGGGCTTTGGCGATAGTCCTGCGGTCCCGGGTGCCGGTCGGTCGTTACTCCGGGTCGTATCCGAATTGTTTGAGTTGCCGTTCGTTGTTGCGCCAGTCGTCGCTGACCTTGACGAAGAGTTGGAGGAACACCTTCTTTCCGAGGAACTGTTCGAGGTCCTCGCGTGCGGCCTGCCCGACACGTTTGAGTTTTTCGCCCTTGTGTCCGATGACGATTCCCTTCTGGGAATCGCGTGCGACGTGGATCGTGGCGGCGATTCGGTCGATGGCGGGTTCCTCCTTGTAGGCGTCGATTGCGATTTCGCAGCAGTAGGGGATCTCCTTGTCGTAGAAGCGGAGGATCTTCTCGCGGATGATCTCCGAGGCGAAGAAGCGCAGGGTTTTGTCCGTGAGTGTATCCTTCGGATAGAAGGCGGGGCCTTCGGGGAGGAGTTCGAGGATGGTCCGGAAGAGTCCCTCGATGTTGAACTGCTCGCGGGCCGAGACGGGGACGATGCGGGCCTCGGGGAGGGTTTCGTGCCACCGGGCGACGAGTGCATCGAGCGCCGCGGGATTCGAGAGGTCGATCTTGTTGACGACGACGATGGTGGGGATGGCGCTGCGGCGGATGTTTTCGAGGATTTCGGCCGAGCGGTCGCTCTGCTCGACGGTATCGGTGACGTAGAGGATGACGTCGGCGTCGGTGAGCGCGCCGTTGACGAACTTCATCATCGACTCCTGCAACTTGTAGGCGGGTTTCAGAATGCCCGGGGTGTCGGAGTAGACGATCTGGAAGTCGTCTCCGGAGACGATCCCGAGAATCCGGTGCCGGGTGGTCTGGGCCTTTGCGGTGATGATGGAGAGGCGTTCTCCGACCAGAGCGTTCATGAGTGTGGATTTCCCGACGTTGGGATTTCCGATGATATTTACGAAGCCCGATTTGTGCATGTCTTTCGCGAGATGGTCCATATTTCTGCAAATATAGCGATAAATGGGTCCTTCTGCAAACCGTGGGGCGAGAAATTGTCTCTTTCCGTGCATTCTTTTCCGGGGCGGGAGCGGACGTGGCTGCGACCGGCACAAAAAATCCCCGGGGAACGGGTCTCCGGGGATTCGTGTCGTGCCGTTTTCCGGTTGTTCCCGGATTTTCCGACGTTCAGGGCTTCGCAGGGAGGGGCTACCGCCGGCGCATCATGCCGGGCATCTTGGGCATTTTCAAGCCGCCGCCCGCCACGGCCTTCATCATCTTGCGCGTATCCTCGAACTGCTTCATCAGACGGTTGACGTCGGCCATGGTCGTTCCCGAGCCTTTGGCGATGCGTTCGCGGCGCCGGGCGTTGATGATCTCGGGGTGTTCGCGCTCGGCGGGGGTCATCGACGAGATGATCGCTTCGGTCTGCTTGAAGACGTCGTCCGGGATGTCGACGTTCTTCAACATCTTGCCCATGCCGGGCAGCATCGAGGCCAGATCTTTCAGATTACCCATCTTCTTGATCTGCTGGATCTGTGCGATGAAGTCGTTGAAGTTGAACTGGTCCTTGACGAGTTTCTTTTTGAGTTTGCGTGCCTCCTCCTCGTCGAACTGCTCCTGGGCGCGCTCGACGAGCGAGACGACGTCGCCCATGCCGAGGATGCGGTCGGCCATGCGCTCCGGGTGGAATACCTGCAAGGCATCCATCTTTTCGCCGCTGGAAATGAATTTCAGGGGCTTGTTGACCACCGAGCGGATCGAGATGGCGGCACCGCCGCGCGTATCGCCGTCGAGTTTGGTGAGGACCACGCCGTCGAAGTCGAGCCGGTCGTTGAACTCCCGGGCCGTGTTGACGGCATCCTGACCGGTCATGGCGTCGACGACGAACAGCGTCTCCGAGGGTTTGACGGCGGCCTTGATGGCCGTAATCTCCTGCATCATGGCCTCGTCGACGGCCAGACGTCCGGCCGTATCGACGATCACGACGTTGTAACTCTTCTGCCGGGCGTATCGGATGGCGTTTTCGGCGATCTGGACGGGATTCCGGTTCCCCTCCTCGGTGTAGACCTCGACGCCGATCTGACCGCCGAGGACCTTCAACTGGTCGATGGCCGCGGGGCGGTAGACGTCTCCGGCCACGAGCAGCACCTGGCGTCCCTTCTTGCTTTTGAGCATCGAGGCGAGTTTTCCGGAGAAGGTGGTCTTACCGGAACCTTGCAGACCGGCGATGAGGACGACGGCCGGCGTACCTTCGAGCCGGATGTCGGTGGCCGTACCGCCCATCAGGGCAGCGAGTTCGTCGCGGACGATCTTGGTCATCATCTGTCCGGGCTTGACGGCTTTGAGTACGTCCTGCCCGAGGGCTTTCTGCTTGACCTCGTCGGTGAAGGTCTTGGCGACCTTGTAGTTGACGTCGGCGTCGATCAGCGCGCGCCGGATCTCTTTGAGGGTTTCGGCGACGTTGATTTCGGTGATGCGGCCCTCGCCCTTGAGGATTTTGAACGACCGTTCGAGTTTGTCGGTCAGGTTTTCGAACATATCTGTTTAAAATTTCGTGCGTTTGTATTTCGCGCAAAGTTAAGAAATAATTCAGAAAGCGCAATCCGCGGGTTGAAATTTGTGGCGGCGAACCGGGGTTGTAGGGTGCAGACCGGTTCCGTACGACAGAAAAGCGGAGAGCCGGGGGCATTTCCCGAACTCTCCGCCTTTGCGGGAATCCATGTTCCGGACCGTTTTCCGGGTCCGGGCGGATGATTACTCTTCGTCGTCCTGTTCGGCGTCGATCTGATCCTTGTACTGATCGAGGATCTCCTGGGGGATGCCGTCGCAGCGGACATAGAGCGAGACGTTGTCGGCATTGTCCGTAGCGATCCAGGTCATGCGGTCCGGGAAGAGGTTGCGGATGATGTATCGGTGTGTCCAGTCTCCGTTTTCGTAGTCGTACATGCCCCGGATGACCGAACCGAGCGACTCGTCGGTGTAGAGGTTGTAGCTGCCGGTGATTCTGCGGGGTCCGAAGCTGTCGAGGTTCTGGTAGATGGTGAACTCCTGGCCGTTGCGGTAGGCGAGATCGATGTAGACGTAGCTGCCTTCGGCCAGTGCGGCTCCGTTGTTCCAGGATTCGAGCTTCCAGGTTCCGGAGATGTTGTAGAGCGACACTTCGAGACCGGGATCTTCGTAGCTCTTGTCGTCGTCGCATCCTGCGAAGGTTGCGGCAAGGATCAGCAGAAACGAGAATTTGAGTAGATTTTTCATATTTTTCACTTGTTGTTCACGGTTTTGGATTCGTTGTTGTCGGCGTCGATTCGGACGGTTACGGCACTTTTCCCGGGCGGGAGTCCCACGCCGCGGATGAATACCGGGATGCGTTCCGGAGCGCGGCCTGCCGCGGGGTCGAACCGCACGGTCAACTCGCCGATCGCACCCGGCAGAAGCTCCGCAGGGGAGAATTCTGCGCGGATGCAGGGGGGCAGGATCCGGGTGTCGATTCCGATCCGCAGGGTGTCGTTCCCGCCGTTGAGGCACTCGATGCTTTCGGCGGCGGGCGCCGTACCGGTGAAACGGATCACCTCCTGTTTGAGGAGCAGGTTGCCCCGGGCGTAGGGATAGGCATAGGTCGGGCGGGCCGAGGGGATGACCTCTCCGGCGAGTTCGAGTGTGGCCGTCGGGGCGTTTTCGTCGAGCTGCGTGAAGAGGAAGATCTTCCTTGCGAAACTTCCCGGATGCCCTTTGGGGTGGTAGGTCACCGTCACGGATGCCTTTTCTCCGGGTTTCACGGGGCGCTTGTCGAAGGTCGGGACGGCACATCCGCAGGTGGTCCGCACGCGGGTGATGACCAGGGGTTTGTCGCCGGTGTTCCGCCACGTGAAGACGAAACTTTTCGGTCCGTCGTCCTCGCCGATCGGTCCGGTTTCGATCCGCGTGCGGTCGAAACGCATCGCCTGTGCACCATGGGCCAGTGCGGGTTGTGCCATGCTGTCGAGGCGCTCACGCGGAACGATGTGGAACTGCCCCCGGGCGGGACGTGCGGCGACGAGTGCCGCCGCCGTCCCGAGCGGGACCAGTACGTAACGTATGAAGCCTTGGTGCAGCATGGTTTTTTCTTCGGGCTGTTAGAGCCAGCCGCTTCCGTTGGCCGACTTGCGGACGGTGATGTTGAACGAATGGGTCTCACCGTTGCTGGCCTTGATGGATGCCGGGGTGGCACCTTCGGCCAGACCGGTGAATACGGCCTTGCCGTTTTCGATCTTGCCCGAAGCGATCGCGGTGTTTTCGATCGTAAGGGTGTAGGTCAGCGATTCTCCGTTGACGAAGTAGCGGGCCGGGGTCTCGATCACCTTGTTTTCCTCGCCGATTCCGAGGTAGATGTTCGGGAAGGAGACCGCCGTGCCGGCCGACTCGTTTTCGACGGCGGCCAGGAGCTTGTCGGCATTGACGAGACCTCCGCTTTTGCCGGCGTATTGCGACAGCTCTAAGATTCTGGGATAGGTTTTGCCCAGGTCGGTCACATAGTGGTAGTACTTCTTGTCGCCGGTGAGGTACTCGTCGATGGGGGTGACGCTCTCGACGATCAGTTTGCGGAATTCGGCAGCCGTGAAGTGCTTGCGCAGCTGGGCGGCATACGAGAGTCCCAGGGCGGCCACACCCGAAACGTGAGGACAAGCCATCGAGGTACCCTCCATGTAGCCGTAGCAGGTGTCGTCGCTGACCTGCGGGGGCAGGGTCGAGAGCACGCATCCCACGGCACCGCGGGCTGCGGTATACTCCGGGGCCGACGGGTCCTTCTCCCCGTCTTCGCGGATGTCGACATAGTCGAAGTAGTAGTCCTGGTCACCGCCCGGGGCCGCGATGTCCGAGAAGGTCCCGTAGTTCGAGAAGGTCGAGATGGTGTAGTCGCCAGCGATGGAGTTCACGGAGATGCAGTACTCGGCGGCTCCGGGGAATCCGGCCGCGGGGGCGTATTCGTTTCCCGAGGAGAAGATGGGAATACCGCCTTCGATGGGGCCGTTTGGCGATCCGGCGTTGTAGACGAAGTAGTCGAGAGCGGCCTTTTCCAGCGGGCAGGCTGCCTCCCACTCCTCCTGGGTCGCGAAGCCCGGGGTGTTTTCATATCCGTTGGCCGCGCTGGATGTGTATCCCCAGCTGCACTGCAGGATGACGGCACCGTTGTCGGCGGCATACTTGAAGGCGCGGGCCAGGTTGATGGTGTTGCTGGACGCGCTTCCGGAGAAGATCTGGCACGACATGATCTTGACTCCGGGCTTCTCTTCCGTACCTCCGGCGATGGAGGCGATTCCGATTCCGTTGTTGTTGCGGGCGGCGATGACTCCGGCTACGTGCGTTCCGTGTCCCGTGTCGGCCGAGGCGTCGCACGAGATGATTCCGGTGTTGTTGACGAAGTCGTATCCGTAGTAGTCTCCGGCATAGCCGTTCCCGTCGTTGTCTTCACGAGCCCCGTAGGTTTCGCCCTCGTTGATCCACATGTTGTTGATCAGGTCGGGGTGACGCCAGTAGATACCCTCGTCGAGCACGGCCACGACGATCGACGGATCGCCCGTCGAGCGTTCCCAGGCCTTTTCGCAGTTGACATCGGCACCGACCTTGAATTTGGCTTTGGCCACTTCGGGGTCCTCCTCCGGATCGATGATGAAGTAATCCTTGTAGCCGCGGTTGATGATGTGCCACTCCCATTTCAGGAGCTGGTCGTTGTAGACGTACCCGTTCTCGCCGTCGGCGCGGGTTGCCGGGGCGTTGAGCAGCCTCTTGGGGAAGGGGACGGGCTTGCGGTCGGTGCGGTAGGCGCGTTTGATGGTGCGGTTGGGCGTTGCGGTCTGCACCTCGCCGAGGGCCGAAAGCCGGTCGACGACCTCCTCGACGCTGTACTTGTCGCTGAAGCGGACTACATACCACAGATGGAGCCCGGCCTCGCGTGTGCGCTCCTCGTGGAGGGCGTCTACCGGGAAAATGCGTTCCAGCTCGCATTCGCCGAGCATGTCGAGGACTTCGTCCACGGAGTAGATTCCGCTGCGTGTGGCGGGAGCCCCGCTTCGGGTTTGGGCCAGGCCGCGTTCGTCGAGCATGTCGCTCACCGCGGCATCGAACTTCACGATGACCTCTCCGGCCATCTCCGCGGGCTCCGATGCGGATTCGGAGCCGGTGGAAACGGAGGGTTCTGCGAGGTCTTCGGTTGAGCAGGCATTGAAGGCGATCAGCGACAGGGCGCCGAAGGCCGATATGAGATATTTGTTCATTTTCATCTTGTCGAATCGTTATTATCGCGTGGTTCCGGCGTCGTCGCCGTTTTCGGCGTCGTCTTCATCGGTCATGTTGGCCAGTTTCTTTTTCGGATAGGCCTGGTAGTAATAGTCCATGTTCGCGGGTTCGTTGGAGAAGCCGGCCAGATTGCCTTGCTCATCCTTTCCTTCCTGGTTGAACAGCAGCGTGAAGGGGTCCCACCAGTCGAGAGCCGGGTGATAGAGCACCCAGTCGGGCAGGGCGCCGGTCATACGGTTGAGGTTCAGGGCGAGCATCCTCAACTGGGGCATCACGCGCTTGATCCGGTTCTTGACCAGGATACACTCCCCTGCAGCATCCTTGAGCGAGTCGGGAGCCTCGGTGTAGACGGGTATCGACTCGTCGTCCTTGAAGTCGGGGATCGGTCCCTGGAGATAGTTCACCGAGAGGATCAGCGTGTCGAGGCCCGTAACGGTCTGCTCGCCTTCGGATGTCGTGACCTCTCCGGGCTCCCATTTGAACAGCCACGAGGGGAATTCTCCGAAGCTGCCCATATTCGAGTCATATTTGGTATGCTGATAGAGGCCTCCGAAGTTGGTGGCGATGTTGTTGCTCAAATCGTAGACCAGGCGGCGCTGGTTGTTTGCCATGCGCAGGACGTGGAGCTTCGGGAAGTTCGTCGGGTTGATGATGTCGGGGATCTTCTCGAAGTTGTTGCTGCTCAGGTCGAGGTACTCAAGGTTCCGCAGGTTGGTGAAGTTCTCGTCGAGTTCCGTCAGTCCGTATGCACCGATGGTCAGGCGCTTCAGCTGGCTGAGTTCGCAGATGTACGGGCCGGTGCTGAGGCTGAGTTGGAAGGTGTTGACGTTGCTGTAGAACTCCAGTTCTTCGGCTGCGGTGAGGTATTTCACCTCGAAGGGAATCCCCTCCTTGATGGAGAACATGTAGAAGCGGGCGGCCTTGACACGGCCCTTGAGCGAGTCGACATACCCCTCCATGCCCTCTTCCCAGAGGGTTACGCCGGCCCAGTTGTCCATTCGTTCGCCGGAACTTTCCCAGCTGGATGCCCAGACTTCGAGCGTGCGGGCGATGCTGAGCAGGGCCACGGAGTCGCCTTCGCGCGAATTCGGGGTGATAGGCTCTGCGGCGCTCTGTTCGATGGTGAGTTTGTCGTTGCGGGCGAGCATTTCGGAGGTCACGTTGCTCTCCGAGGTGGGGACGAAGGAGACTTCGGCGGAGCGTTCGTCTCCGGAGTTGATGCCCCAGTTGAAGCGGATGGTGACCTCGCGCGGGCGGAGCCCGTGGTCGAGAGCGACGTCATAGCGGTCGAACTTCACCCAGCTGGTCTTGTCGTCGGGGACCTTGACGTCGAAATCGACATTGGTCCTGACCTTGACGTCGAAGTAGCGTTTGTCGAGCGAGGCGTAGTTTTCGATATTGACCGTCGGCTCGTCGAGCGTGATGGCGTAATCGAATCCCTTCTGTTCGATTCGGATTTCCTGGTATTCGGCGCTGTTTCCGGTTTTGACGATACGCACGACGCCGTTTCTGACGGTGTTCGTGATGGCCGAGTCGATGTTCAGGCTGCACTCCGTGGACTTGTATCCGTTTGCAGGGGATACGGTGATCCAGGGCACGTTCGAGATGGCGACCCAGTTTTCATTGGCCGAGACCTTGATTTTTTTCGTACCTCCGACGGCATCGATGGAAATCGAGTTGGTGTCGGTTCCGAAAGCGACGGATTCGTCGGCCGTGGAGCAGGCTGCCAGAAGTGCCGCTGCCGCGAGGAGCGAGGTTGCGATATGGTTGCGTATTTTCATGGTTATTCGAGCATTTCGGGACAGTTGATGATATTCTGCGTTTTGTCGTAGATCAGGTTGTAGGCGCCGGCCTGCCAGTAGTAGCAAATATCCGAGGCATCGAACGTGATGTTGGGGTTGTCGCTGATGTCGAGGTTGTAGATCAGGTAGGAGATCGTGTCGTCGATTTTCCGCAGGTCGTTCGAGCCGACGAAGAGCCCTCTCAGTCCGGTGTGCTTGTAGATTCCCGTAGGCCACTCCTTCAGGCAGCGGTTACCGTTTGCATCGCGCTGGCCGCGGACGGCGTAGACCGTCAGGGTCATGGCATCGGTCGCCTCCCAGGGGAATGACGAGAAGCTGTTGTAGGAGACGTCGACTCCGTAGAGATAGGGCAGCGATCCGGCATGGAAATCCTTGGGGAATTTCGTCAGACTGTTGTATGTCAGGTCGATCGAGATGAGGTTGGCCATGTGGGTGGGCTTGGGGCTGGTGAAGCACTCCTCCTCGAATCCCGTCATGCCGTTACCGGCCAGCAGGATGTAGCTGATCTGCGAGTTGCTCTTGGCCAGGCAGGCGGGGTACTTTTCGATCCGGTTGCCCGAGAGGGTGAAGGTCGTGACGTTGATACCCTGATAGGTTCCGTCGTCGGCGTTTTCGAAGCCGTCGATCTGGTTGTATGCGAAGTTGGCGCTTGAGAGGAAATACGCGCTGGTGCTTGAGAAGATGTCGGGGACCTTCGTGAGCTGATTGTACGACGCCGAGAAGGTATCCAGGTCATCGGTATTGCAGAAGATCCTGCGGCTGTTGTGGTCGATGGTCCTGAAGCCCTTGATCAGGTTGTTGTCGAGGTATAAATCCACGGGTCTGAAGTTGTTGCCCGGGGCGTCGATATAGCCGTCGCCGGTCGATCCGATCTTGTTGTTGGCCAAGTCGAGCAGTCCGAGACGTCCCATTTTGGCGAGGTCTGCGGAGGGGAACTCTTCGAGGAGGTTGTCGCGGGCGTAGAGCATCTGAATGACGCCCTGCGAGCTGCCTTCAGCCAGATTGTGGATGGTCTGCAACATCTCCTCGTTGCTCCAGCCGGGGTTTTCGGCGGTGCCCTTGTTGCAGGAGATGTTGACCTGTACGAGGGCGGGCATGTTGGCTACCGTTGCGGGCAGTCCGGGGAGGTTGGGGCAGTTGTAGATCTCTAGCAGCGTGCACGACTTGAGGTGGCAGATCGAATCGGGGAGCATCTCGATCGGGCTGTTGCCGATGTAGAGGTACTCGAGTTTCGAGAGGCGCCCGATTTCGTCGGGCAGGCCCGTGAGGTTGTTGCAGAACCGTCCGGCGATGACATCCTTGGGCTGGATTTCGAGTTGTTTTCCGGTTTTCCGGTCGAAGATCTGGTCTTCGGTATACCCCTGTTCGTAGAGGTACATGGCCGGGCTTGTGAGGCTGTGCTCCTTGAGGGCCAGGGCGCAGGGGTAGGACATCTGGGGCTGGATGTGCGTAGCGGCCAGATATTGGCGGTTGTACTCCATCCGGTTCCGGTTCCGGTCTTCGAGCGACTTCGACTGGTCGAGCATCGGGTCGTAGGTTCCGGTGTTCATGTCGTTGTGCGTACCGAGATAGAGCTCGACGAGCTCGGTGAGCTGGCCCAGGGCTGCGGGCATGTCGCCGCTGATCCCGAACTCGCTCAGCACGAGTTTGGCCACGCGGCCGTTGGAGTGCACCTCGACACCGGGCTGGGTGGTCCAGAGGTCGGGGGACTTGTTGAAGTCCCAGTTGCAACCCTTGGCGTAGGTCTGACCTCCGTAGTACCAGTTTTCGCCGTCGAGGGCCTCCCAGATGGCCTTCAGGGCGTATCCGTCCTGAATGTACTCGTCGGCCTCGTAGAGGGTTACGGGGACTTCGGCATTGACGGTCTCGTTGTCCGCAACGGTGAAGTTGCTGTCGGGGAACTCCTCTCCGGTGTGGGATTCGAGCACGAGTTTGTTGGAGTCGTAGGTGACGAACCCGGTGATTTCGTAGGTTGCGGCGGGGAGCGAGAGGAGCGAGTCGCAGGTGATCGACGAGGTCTGGTACCCGAAGTCGTCGCTTTCGCGGTCCTCCTCGTCGAAGTGGATCGAGAAGGTGGACTCCAGGTAGGTGAAGGTGATCTCCTGTTCGTCGGAGTTCACCTTGTGGACGGTGACGTCGAAATAGGCGATTTCGTCGAAGGTATACTCCCGGGTTCGCGAGGAGGCGCGGGATTTCCACTCGCCGGTGAGCTGTGAAATGTCCTTGATCAGGTTGAAGCGGACCTTGCCGCGGGGGGCGACATTGGCCGTGAGGTCGTGGACGGTCAGGCCGCCTGCGACGATATTTACGATATTGTTGTTATTGGAGTGGTCGGGCGTACCGCGGTAAATCTCTTCATCGTCCACGTCGTAGAGGCTGAAGGATACGATCTGGTACTCTCCGGCCAGGAGCTGGAGCTTGTCGCTGCGCAGGCCGAATTCGGCGCTTTGGTTGTCGGCGGCGCTGAGGACCATGGTCTGCACGATGGATGTATTTCCGGATCGGAGTTCTACGCTCAGTTTCCGGGCCGTATGCAGGTAATCGAGTTCATCGACAACGGCCCGGGACTGCGAGGCGGGAGCTCCGGGATAGGAGGCCTCCTTGTAGATTTTGAACTGGATGTATCCGTAGTCCCTTTCGCGGTTGTCGATACCGTCGTCGTCGGAACAGGCTGCGGAGCAGAGTGCGGCACAACCTGCGGCGAAGGCGAATATGGTTTTGAAATTGAAAAGTTTCATGGAAAACTAATGTCTTGTAAACTCTTTAATTATAGTTTTTGAAAACAGGGGCCCCGCCCCATTCAACGGGGCCCTGTTTTGCTGTCTGTCGGTGTCAGAATTCTCGGATGCAGATGATGCAGGCCAGCTGGTTATAGTTCGAGTCGTAAATGCGGATGAATCCCTGACCGCCGGTGTACGTATTGCCTAGAGCATCCATGGTGACATTGATTTCGTTGTCATAGGATTCGATACCCAGCCAATTCCCCGTCGATGAGGCTATGATGTTGGCGTATTCTCCGTTCAACAGGAAAGAGATGCTTCCCATCAGGTCGAAAGGTTTATAGGTCAATCGGTACAGTTTGCCTCCGGCTGCGATAACATCCCAGTTGTTGGCGATGTCCTCATCGGCATCGGGATCTCCGTTGGTCAGATCCTCAAACGTATAGTAACCCAGTGGTTGATACATCTGGTTGCTTTCACTCTCCGAGATGGAGAATCCGTCGTCGCTTCCGCTTCCGCCTTCACCCTCCTGCTCGATCGTAGCGAAAACATACTGTTTGTACTCCTCCTTGATGTCCGTAGCATTATTGTTAAACAGGTCCGTGTCGGGATCGCTGATCTTCTCGGCGAGGGCCTTCGGCAGGGCGATCACGAGCACTTCGCGGGTCTCACCCTCGTTGGCCTTGACGTTGACAGTATAGTCGTACAGCTGGAAGGCACTGCCGTTCTCATCCCACGAATCCGCGATTGTCACCCAATCGTGCTCGGATGCCTTGTAGCCCTTGTACCAGTTGCGATCCTTTTCGGCGATATAGAATACCACGTCTTTGGCGCTGTACAGACTTCCAGTGCTCGACTTTTCTTCGCTGACCGTACCGTTGGAATCGACGGCATACCCTTCGGCATTGAACGAGAAGGCGGCGGTTGCTGCGCCCGAGCCGTTGCGGACTACCTTGGTCAAATCGGGCAGGACGAAGCAGTAGCGGTTGTGGGCGTTGTTGCCCGGATCCGTGGCGGGGTCGATGTTTCTGTCATAGAAGTCGATCATGCCGATGGCACCGTTGATCTCCTCTTCGGTGATCTTTGCGAAGTCGGCCGTGACGATGTACTCGCCCTTCTGGGGACGTGCCGTAAAGGTGAGCCAGTCGGGGGTCGAGTCGAGCCACTCGAAGTTGCTCTCCGCCTTGAATACCTGCATGTATCCGGTCTTTCCGGTGAACCAGATCAACTCCGGGGCTCCCTCGGGGGCCACTTCGGGAGCGCTGCTCTCCGTGTATTTGGCAACCGGGGTTTCGCTGTATTCGAAGGAGAAGTCAATCGCCTCCTGCGTACCCTCGTCCGTCTGGAATCCCGACAGATAGATGTCGAATTCGCGTGCGGCGGTCTGACGGGTAACCTTGGCGATGACCTGGGTCTGTCCGCCCATGGTGAGCGACACTTCGCACGAGGGGGTCTCGTCATAGACATCCTGGTTGGTCGTGATTACCTGGATGGTGACGGGTTCGGTGCTGGCCTTGCCCGAGATCGAGGAGGTCTCTACGACGCCGTCGCTCAGTTTGAACCACTCCGAGGTTTCGGCATCGGTCGGGATGCTCACGGTCCAGTCCATATTGGGAGTGAATGAGACGTTGCAGGAGGTCTTACCCGCCGGGATGTTCAGTGTGGCCATATCCGGGAATACGGGGGTAGGATCACTCGTGTCTTTGCCGTTGTCCTCCGAGCAGGCGGAGAGCAGCAGGGCCGAACTTGCCAACAGAACCGATGTCCAGTGTAAAATCTTGGTTTTCATAAGACATTGCGTTTAGTTGTACTATAATTAAAGAGAATGGGATTTTTGAATCGTTCGCATGTTATTCCCGATCCGCGTTGCCCTGATTGTTGCGGGGATAATCCGGATCGTCTCTGGGGTCCCGAGCCCCCGACATGTTGTTTTCGATTTTCAGCCGCACGGCCTCTTCGAGCGATACCCATTCCAGGACATTGTAGTAATGTCCGACCGTTCCCACCATCGTTCCGAGGTCTTTCAGATAGACGTACAGCCAGATGGATGCGTATTTTTGGCACGTATTGTAGTAAGAGTCGTAATAGGGGCTCACGGTACCCAGGATCTTGTTGTCGGCATTGATCTGCCCGAAGACGGTCTGTTCATCGCTGAGGACCTGATCCTCGTCCATTTCGATGACGGGTTCCATGGGGTCGTCGTTCGTCAGCCGCATGGTGACGTCATAGCCGTCGTAGAGGAAGTCGTGAAGGATGATCGTATTGGGCTCCGTGGGGTGCTTCTCGGTGAGGATCAACCGCTGGTAGTTCTGATCCAGCGCGCTGGGGTAGTCGTAGAGCAGCAGCGACGTGACCACGCACCAGCCGTCGAAGGCGTCCAGATCGTAGTCGCAACCCTTGTAGAAGACGACTTTCGTGTAGTCGCTGTCGGCATAGAGCCCGGTCCAGCGTACCTGGTCGGGGACCAGCAGGTGGAGCTTGAATCCCAGGGAGTCGGTATCCTGAATATGGTCATAGATACCTGCGACCTCGACATTGGCGGTACGTTCTCCGGCGGGGATGGTGATCGTGTTGGATTTCAGACGGTAGTGGTAGCCTTCGATGGCGTTGCTGCCCTGGTCGATGACCTCGACGGCGAAGGTGCGGTCGTAGTCGCAGGCGACGGTCGATGCAACCGGAATCGAGAAATAGGCCCCGTCCGGGAATACCATGTTGGTCGACAGGGTGTCGGCGAACATGATGTATTCGGCATCGGAGTAGCTTTTTTTATCCGAGTTACATCCTGCAGCGAAGAGGCCGGCCAGGGCGGTCGCACACAGTATTGCGGTAATTCGTCTCATATTGGGTATAAGTCTTTGAAATCGTTGAATGCGTTAGTTGTTGCTCTCGTTGGGTTCGATTTCTGAACCGGGGGCTTCGAGTTCGTGGCGCGGGATGGGCCATACGAACCGGGGGTCATCGGCTTCGATCTTGAGCGAGCTGCCTTCGGCGAGCGAGCACGACTGGGGCGTGCGCTCGAATCCCATGTGCCAGCGTTTGAGGTCGTTGAGGCGGAATCCCTCCATGTAGAGCTCGCGCACGCGCTCTTCGGAGATGGTTTCGAGCCAGTTGTCGGCGCTGACGGTGATGGCGCCGGCCCCTCCGCTGTATCGTTTCTGGCGCAGGGCGGTAAGGTCCTTGCTGGCGGCCGCGAAGTTGGGGGTATCGAGGCGGCAGTAGGCCTCGGCCCGGATCAGATACTGCTCCGACAGGCGGAAGAGCTTGGGCATGCAGTACATGTAGAGTTTGTCGGAAGCGATGAGCTCCTGGTTACCGAAATACTTGACCAGTACGGGCCATGTCAGGCCGTTGGCATATCCCGTCGTTACCTCCTGGAAGTAGGTGCTGTACCGCAGGTCGTAGCCTGTGGCGTAGGCGTCGAGCACCCACTGTGCGGGGACGTAGTCGGGATAGTAGTGCTGGTAGTCGCGGTTGATGTTGAGGAACACCTGTCCGAGGGCTCCGCCATAGGAGGTGGATGTGTATCCGATCTGCCAGATGATCTCGGTACCCCTGTCGTATGCCCACATGTAGGCGAGGTAGGTCGTCGAGCCGGAGATGACCGAGACGTCGGTGAGTTTGATTCCGGCCTTGTTGTCGATGACCTTCGAGGCGTAGTCGATTGCCGTCTGGAAGTCCTGCATGTAGAGGGCCACGCGGGCATGGAGAGCCTGTGCGGCGGCGGCGGTGGCGTAGATGGAGTTGTACTGGTCGTAGTCGTTGTCGAGCAGCTCCTCGGCGTGGCGGAGGTCCTCCAGGACGAACTCGTAGGAGGCCTTGAGCGAGGCGCGCTTCATGGGCTCGGGCTCGGAGTACTTCGAGCGCAGCACGACACCGAGTTCGTTCTCGGCCGTATCGGGATCGTAGGCCTTGCAGAAGCACTCGATGAGTTTCGAGTAGCAGAGGGCCCGGATGGTGTACACCTCACCGGTGTAGAAATCCAGATAGGTGAGGTTGTCGACATCGGTCTCCTGCTGCTTGACGGCATCGATTCTTTCGAGGAAGAAGTTGCAGCGGCTGATGAGGGCGTAGAGTCCGGCATAGACGGATTCGACGTCGGTGTCGGTGGAGAGGATGTTCCAGAGCCAGGCGGGACCGTATGTATTCGAGAAGTCCTCGACGGCATAGGCCAGGTCGGCCTGGATGTCGGGCATGACGGTGAGGGTCCCGCTGAAGAGCGAGCTGCTTTTCAGTCCGGCATAGATTCCGGTCAGGATCTGTTCCGCGTCTTCGAAGGTCTGCATGGCCTTGCCTTCGGGGATGGCCGATTCGGGCAGTTTGTCGAGACACGACGAGGTCGCGCCTACCAGCAGCATTGCGGCGATAAGGGTTTTTATATTTCGTAACATGGTTGTCGTCAATCGTTTTAGAACATGAGGTCGAGGCCGAAGGTGAATTGCCGCGACATGGGGTACTGGGCCTGGTACATGTTGCCCACGCCTTCGGGGTCGAGACCCGAGAACTTGGTGAACGTCAGTAGGTTCTGCGCCTGGGCATAGATTTTCAGGCCGCTGATGAACCGGGTCTTGCGGATCAGTTCCTCGGGGAATGTGTAGCTGATCATGAGGTTCTTCAGACGCAGGAAGGAGGCATCTTCGAGCAGCCGGTCGTCGAATTCGGTATAGACGCCGTGGCGGGGGATGTCGGTGTTGTCACCGGGCTGTTTCCAGCGGTCGAGCAGTCTGCGCGACTGATTGTAGGTGCTGAACCGGCCGTTCGATTCGTCGAAGTAGCGGTCGTTGTTCATCATCCAGCGGTCGGCGACCCAGGAGAACTGCGCCGAGAGGGAGATTCCCTTCCAGGCGAGGGTCGTCCCGAAGCCTCCGGCCCAGGGGGCGTACATGCTTTTCCCGACGAGGACCTTGTCTTCGTCGCGCATTTCGGTGGTTATTTCGCCGTCCTTGGTGTACCAGAGGGCGTCGCCGTTGGCGGGGTTCACGCCGGCGAAGCGGTTGACGTAGAACTCTCCGGAGTCGTGTCCGACGACGAGTTTCATCGACGTGGCGGCCATTTCATACTCCTGCACGCCGTTGTAGAGTTCGACGATCTTGTTTTTGTTGTAGGATACGTTTGCGTTGAGCGACCACATGAAGTCCTTCGCGGCGATGACCGTACCGGAGAGGTTGATCTCGGCGCCGCGGTTGACCATCACGCCGATGTTGTCCCAATAGTACCCGTATCCCTTGTATGCGTAGGACTGTGGGACCTGCATGAGCATGTCGGTGGTGCGCTTGTTGTAGAGTTCGAGGTCGACGTTGAGCCGGTTCCAGAATCCGAGGTGGAAGGCGAGGTTCGTGGTCCAGAGCTTCTCCCACCCGAGGTCCTCGCTGGCGGGCTGGCTGGGGGCCATACCGGCATTGCCGTAGTAGTCGAGGCCTCCGCTCACGAGGGCCAGGTGCACGTAGTTGTTCGGTACGGAGGAGTTGCCCGAGGTACCGGTGCTGACGGCGATCTGGGCGTTGGTGAGCCAGCGCCGTGCCCCCTCCATGAAACCTTCGTTGCGGAGGTTCCACATGAAGCCCAGGGACCAGAATCCGGCCCAGCGGCGGTTGGCGCCGAAGCGCGACGAGGCGTCGGCACGGATCGAGAAGTCGGCATAGTAGCGGTCGTCGTAGTTGTACTCGCCACGCCCGAAGAACGAGAGGTAGGCATAGTCGTTGTCGGTGGTGTCGAGCCACGACGAGGTGCGGGTACCGGAGGAGATATTGACGAGTTTGTCGTTGTTCTGGCCTTCGGTGAGGATCGAGAAGTCCTCGTAGTGGTAGTCGAGGCCCTCCTGGCCGAGGAGGAAGTTGAAGGCGTGCTTGCCGTTTACGCGGAACTGGTAGTTCAGGGTATTGGTGACCGAGAGCGTGAGGCCGTCGGTGGACATGCGCTGGGCGCTTCCTTCGCCGAGGTTGGGGGCATAGCTCGGGGTGGAGGAGCCGAACCCGGTCATGTGGGTGTAGTCGACGTTGAACTGCGACTTGAAGGTCAGGCCGTCGATGATGGTCGCTTCGGCGAAGAGGCTCGACACGAGTTTGTATTTCTTGTATTCGCGGCGGTTGTTTTCGAGCCATTCGAGGGGGTTCTGCCCGTCTCCGAGCCAGGAGCCGTCATTTACCGAAGCGAGCGATCCGTCGGGACGGTACGGGTTCCAGTAGGGGAGCATGAAGCGGGCCGCGGAGATCGGGGTGACGAGCCTGTATTCGCCGTCGTCGGCCTGCTCGATGTTCTGGTAGTTGAGCATGGTGTTGGTCCCGATCTTGAGCCACTTTGCGGCGCGCTGCTCGATGTTTGCGCGGAGCGAGTAGCGGTCGAAATAGGAGCCGAGGGCGACACCGTCCTGGCTGTAATAGCCGCCGGAGACGAAATAGTTCGTCTTTTCGTTGGCGCCCGAGACGGAGAGTTCGTAATTCTGGAGCAGGGCGCTGTTGTTGTAGACTTCGTCGAGCCAGCAGACGTCGATTTGGCTGAGCCGGTTGTAATCCTTCCCGGTGGAGAGTCCGATCTCCTTTTCATACTGGATTCGCTCGGCCGTGTTCATCAGGTCCCAGTTTCCCTTTGCGAGCTGGGAGAAACCGAGCTGCATCCGGTAGGTGATGTTGGGCTTTTCGGCCATCCGTCCGCGCTTGGTGGTGATCACGATCACGCCGTTTGCGGCCCGGGCGCCGTAGATCGAGGTCGACGAGGCGTCCTTCAGCACGGAAATCGACTCGATGTCGGCGGGGTTGATGGCGTTGAAGTCACCGCTTGAGATGGCGATACCGTCGAGGATGTAGAGGGGAGCCGTCCCGGAGTTGATGGAGTTCGTACCGCGGATATTCATGGTTGCGGCGACGCTGGGTTCACCGGAACTGGAGAGGACGGTCAGGCCGGGGACCTGTCCCTGGAGGGCCTGGTCGAAAGCCGCGGTGGGTGTCGACTCGACCTTTTCGGCCTTGACGGTGGATACGGATCCGGCGATGGTTCCCTTTTTGCGGACGCCGTATGCGATTACGACGACATCGTCGAGGGCCTGTGCTTCGGGTTGCAGTTCGACGTTGTGTGTGATCCGGGCATTCCCGTCGGGGACGGTGAATTCGACGACCTTGTAACCGATGTAGTGGTAAGAAAGGATGGTTCCGGGCGCGACGGCGATGGAGTAGGAGCCGTCGGCGAGCGTACTGACGCCGCTTGCGTTTCCGGAAATCACGTGTACGCCGATCAGAGGGCTTTTGTCCTCGGCCGACGTGACGAGACCGCTAACCGTGATGGATTTCCCCCCCCCTTGGGCTAAGGCGGGAAATGCACACAACAGGAAAGCGAATTTCAGGAGTAAAGATTTTGTTTTTTGCATGGTGAAATTCTTTCTGTCGGTGCAAAAGAAGGGATTATAAATGATTAAAACAAGTCGTATGTGAGGCTGGAATGTAAGTGCGGTGGGCTGAATCGTGTTTTCAGCTGCATTTCTCAAATAGTTTAATATATTGATTGACAGTTGTTTGTTTTGATGTTACGATTTGTAACCGAAAAGGTGAAAAAATAGATAAAAAAAATTTTCAAAATTTGAAAAAAGGGGGAAAACGGCCTGTTTTTGCGGAAAAGCGGTTGGAGAAACGAGGGTCCCGGAGGGTGCGTTGTTTTCTTTTCTTTGAGCCCCTGAATCTACCAAAAATGGCTTTATGTGCGTATTTTAGAGGGTTTTGTGAATTGGTTCTCCATTTTGGGAGCCGGAAAACGGGTGCTGTTGCGCCCGAAAAAAAGGAGCGGCATATCGATCGCGTTTATAGGGGATATGAAAAGTTACGATTTGTAATCAAATTCGGGAAAAACGCTGACGAACCGGAATTTTTGTCGATTTGAAAGGGCTCTTCAAAGCGCACCCCGTCCTGGAAACTTTTTCGTCCGTTTCTGCCCGGGGCTTCGGATCTGTTCAACCGGGTCTCCGCGGGTGCGGTTCCGGCATCCGCAAGGGGGTGTGCCGACACTTTTCCGGGCCGTCGGTCGGGTGTTTGCGGCGGAACGGGGATCAGCGGATCAGTCCGGCTTCGTAGTAGATGATGATCTGCTCGATCATCCGGTCTTCACCCTCCTTGTCGTAGTGGGATTTGAGGTCCTGCCCGAATATTTTGGAGATTCCCTGCCAGAATCCGGCGACGAATCCTCCGCGGAACTCCTTGAGGACCTCATAGGCGGTATATTCGGTTTCGCGGTCGATGAGTTTGAGCAGGACGCGTCCTTCGGTGCGGGTCATGCGTTTTGCTACGGGGGTGTACTCCTCCTTGATTTCGTGGTATATTTTCCGGATGTACTCTTTCTGTGCCTTTTTGGTCGGGAGCCGGCAGAGTTCCTCCTCCATGTCTGCCATTTTCGCGCGGGCGATCTTGGCGATGGGGTATACCTTCTTGACGGCCTCGACCAGCCTTCTGTATCTGCGCAGGTCGACCGGGCGGCTGAACACATAGACGGGGAGGATGTGTACCATCGGGATCGAATCCCCGTTCTCGACCTCCCACTCCTGATGCCAGAACCCGCGGCCCCCCTGTGCCTGCACTCCGGAGAGTGCGGCCCCCAGGGCGAGGAGGAGCAGGATCCACTTTTTCACGGCCATCGATCTTATCTCTCTATTCACGGGGTCCATCCCCGGGACATCCGAATCCGAAAATGACGTTTTCATTTGGCCCGGCGCACGACTTTGCGTATCTTTGCACGGGCTCCGGGTCTGTGCAAAGATAGGAAAAGTTCCGTGGAGGAGCAAATCTCCGCGTCGGGTCAGCGGATCCGACGGGCGGGGCGATGCAGACCGACGGAGTTGCGAATGAACGGATCACGAACAGTAAAAAAACGAAAAGAAGATGCTTGAAACAGGACTTTCAGCCCGCAGCGTCACGACGGTGACGGCGGAGAATACGGCGGCCGCGATGGGCTCGGGCGACCTTCCGGTGTTTGCGACGCCGGCGATGATTGCGCTGATGGAACACGCGGCGATGGATGCGGTTGCGGGATCGCTGCCTGCGGGTTCGACGACGGTGGGTTCGGAGATGAACGCCACGCACCTGAAACCGTCGGGACTGGGGGCGGAGATCACGGCGACGGCGGTTCTGACGGCGGTCGAGGGCCGCAAACTGACCTTCAACGTCGGGGCGCGCGACGCGCAGGGCATGATCGGCGAGGGGACGCACGTGCGTTATATCGTCGACCGGGAGAAGTTCATGTCGAAACTCGGTTGACGGTCCCGGCATACGGGAGACTCGTCGTTGGTTCGGGGCGAATATGCGGATTTTTTGATGCCGGGATTTGGAATTGTAAATTTTTCGTTATCTTTGTCCCGCTTTCGAGCGCGAGTTTGAGCTGTGGTGTAATGGTAACACAGCAGATTTTGGTTCTGTCGTTCTGGGTTCGAGTCCCGGCAGCTCAACCTGAAAAAGGTGGTCGCAAGACCACCTTTTTCTGTTTTATCGAGAGATGCCGGTCCGGTATGGGCGGAGCGGTTTCTGGCGGGTTTCAGCTCCGGGGCCGGGGTATTTCCTGTTTTCCGGCCTTGTCCCGGGGCATCTCCTTTGCCGGTGTTTTCTGTGCCGATTGTCTTCGGTCCGGGGATTCGGGGTTCTTCGGATCCGGGAGGTCGGAGCAGCGGGTCGATCGGTCGATTCTGCCGTTCAGGAGCGTGATGGCATCCAGGTCTTCGGCATCGGGATCGTGCTTCGGGGCACTCATCGGCTGTTCTGTTTTTTCGCCGCATGTGTTTTGCGGCGGGAGATCCATGCGGCGATCCAGAGCAGGAGGATGGCGCCGATTACGGCCGTGGCGAGACTTCCGAGGGTTCCGACGGGGATCCAGCCGATCAGGGAGAAGATCCATCCGCCGAGGATTCCGCCGATCAATCCGACGATGAGGTTTACGATGAGTCCGGAGCCGGAGCCCTTGACGATCAGATTGGCGAGCCACCCGGCAGCCAGTCCGATAAGCAGATACCAGATAAAGTACATTTTTCTGTAAGTTTGATTCGGGAAGCGGAGGTGCAAAATCCGTTCCGAACCGGCTTTTCGGTCTTACAGATCCTTTTTCTGTTGCGCGGCAGGGGGGGTGCGGGTTATTCAGGGGCGCATTCCGCTGCGTTACAGGGCGGATTTGAGGGCCCGGGCGAGCTGGTCGGGGCAGGATGTTCCCTTGTGGTTGCAGTCGATTCCTTCGAGTCGGCGGATGACCTCGCCGACCTCCATGCCGCGGACGAGAGCGGCTACTCCCCGGGTATTTCCGTGACAGCCGCCGGTGAAGGAGACCCGGCGGACGATACCGTCCTCGATCTCAATATCAATCTGTCGGGAGCAGGTTCCCTGACAGGTGTGCGTGATTTTCTGGATCATGGTGTGTTCGGATTTTCGTTGCGGGTGGCAAATATACGAAAGCGGATCGTTTCTGCCAAACGGAGCCGGGGTCGGGGAGGGAAAAGAGCCGCATCCAGCGCGTGGATGCGGCTCTTTTTCCGGTCGATGGTAAGCGGTATTTCGGCTTCGGGGGGCGACTTTACGCCCAGCGGAACTGCGGCCTTTTCGGCCTGACGGCTGTTTCGGCCCCTCCCTTCGGCCCGCCGGTTCTCCGATTCCGGGACGGCTGTTTCAGCCCCTCCCTCGGTCCTTTACTGACGCTGTGCGTTGGAGTTGTCGGCCACGACCATGTTCTTGTCGATGCGCAGCGTGACGTTGCTGTCGACCTCGATGAGCAGGGTGTTCTCCTTGATCTCCTTGACGGTGCCGTAGATACCGCCGGCGGTGATGATCTTGTCACCCTTTTTGAGTCCGTCGCGGAAGGCCTGCATCTGCTTGCGGCGCTTGGCTTCGGGACGCCACATGAAGAGCCAGAGCACGAGCACCATCAGTGCGATCATAATGATGAAGCTGTACTGCTGCATGAACGAGGGATTCTCCGCGGGGTTCACGGGCGGGGTTTGAAGGAACTGAATCATAATTTTATTCTGTTTTTAAGTGAAAATTCCGGATGTTTGGAAAAGTTAACGCGACAAAGATAGAAAATATTGTCGAAAAAACAAGAGATCAGTCAATATCGGCTTCGACGAGCAGGCGGAATGTCCTGGGCGCCCCGGCGATGAGGAGTTCGACGCTTTTGAGCTGCCATCCGTGCTCGCCGCGGGAGTCGAACGTGATCTCTACGGGGAGGGTTCCGCCGGGCGGAACGGGCTGTTTGTCAAATTCGAGCGACGTGCATCCGCAGCTGGTCCGGTAGGAGGTGACGACGACGGGTTTTTCGGTCCGGTTCTCGATCCGGAAGCGGGACAGGGCGATTTCGCCGGATCCGAGATGCCCGAACCGGATGGTATCCGACCCTCCGTTCCGAAGAACGGAGTCCGTCAGAGCGATGATGCGGCCCGAACGGGGTGTCTGTCGGGCTGCGGTCCGGGGCTTGCAGGCCGCGAGTCCCGCGACGACGGCCGTGAGGAGCATTCCGCGGAGGAGGTATCGGGAGGGGAACATAGAGCCTGTCAGGAATCAGATAAGTCCCCGCCCGGTTTTTTTGATGCGTCCCTCTTCGGTAAGGGAGGCGACGATCTTGTCGAGGACTCCGTTGATGAAGGTGCTGCTTCCGGGCGTGGAGTAGTACTTCGAGATTTCGATCCACTCGTCGAGGGTCACCTTGACGGGGATCGAGGGGAAGGAGGTGAGCTCGGCCATGGCGGTTCCGATGATGAGGTTGTCCATGAAGACGATGCGCTCGACATCCCAGTTAGCGGTGAATTTCTCGATGTAGTCCTGATAGGAGTCGTAGTTGATAAGTGCCTTTTCGAAGAGCGTCTTGACGAATTCGGGATCCTCGTCGCTCTTGAACTTTGCGGGGACGCGGATTTCGGTGTGGGAGGCGCGGAGTCCGGCGAGGGTGCGGAGGATCATGACGATGATGTAGGGGAGGTCGTCGGTCCAGAGCATGGAGATCTCCTCGAGGACGTCGTCGAGGCTTTCGGAGTTTTGGAGTTCCTTGAAGAATTCTTCGAGCAGGCGTTTGTCGTCGTCGAACGAGCGCACCTCGCGGAGCATGTACTCCTTGTAGTACTCGCTTTCGATGAGTTGGGAGTAGAGCGTCCGGATGATTTCGGGGTATTTGCTCCAACCGAGTTTCCGTGCTGCGATGCGGTCGTTTACGGCGTCGGAGTTTGCGATGGTCCGGATGACGGCGTTGTCGACGAATTTGGTGTTTGGGTTGAGGTCTTCGAATGTGGGCAGTTTCTTTTGTTTTGCGATTTCCTGCCGCTGCTCGGCGTAACGGGCGATCTCGACGGGGAGCACCAGAATCTGGAAATAGAGATCGTAGGCCTTGTCGACGGAGGCCATGAGTGTTTTTTCCGACGCCATCATGTTGTCGGCCCCGGACTTGATGTGTGCGAAGAGCGCCTTGATGACCTTGATGCGGAGTAATCTTCTGCTCAACATAGATAGAACGATTTTTTTCGGGCGCAAAGGTAGTGAAAAGGGATTTAAAAATGAAAAATTTCGCATTAAATTCCTAATTTTGCAGCCGTATGGAAGCACAGACGGAAAAACGGGAATACGACGTGATTGTCGTGGGGGCCGGTGCTGCGGGTCTGATGGCCGCGGGCACGGCGGCCCGGAACGGGAAGCGGGTCCTGCTGCTGGAAAAGATGGAGAAGTCGGGGCGCAAGGTGCGCATCACGGGCAAGGGCCGCTGTAACGTGACGAATGCGCGTCCGGCGGAGGAGTTCGCCTCGCAGGTCCGCACGAACGGGGCGTTTTTTGCGTCGGCGTTTGCGGGCTTCGACAACCGGGCGACGATCCGCTTTTTCGAGCGACAGGGCGTGAAGCTGGAGGTGGAGCGCGGCGACCGGGTCTTCCCGAAGAGCGGCAAGGCGTGGGACATCGCCAATGCGCTGCTGGACTACTGCGTCGACAACGGCGTGGAGATCCGCTACGATACGCGGGTTACGGGCATCCTGACCCTCGGGGGCCGGGTTTTCGGCGTGAAATACCTTAATAAACGGGGCTTCGAACGCAAGGAGGAGTGCCCGGCTGTGATCCTTGCCACAGGCGGGGTCTCCTACCCGGCGACGGGTTCGACGGGCGACGGGTATGCGTTTGCCGCGGACCTGGGCCATACGATCGAGCCGCTTCGTCCGTCGCTGACGCCGCTCGTGACGTCGCACCCGATGGTGCGCAGTCTGCACAAGCTGCTGTTGCGCAACATCCGCGCGACACTTTATATTGACAATGTTCCGGTGCGCGAGGAGTTCGGCGAACTGGGCTTTTCGGATCGGGGGATCGAGGGTGCCGTTGCGCTGCGCATGAGCCGCGATGCGGTGGATGCGCTGATCGACGAGCGCCGCGTGAAACTGGTCGTGGACCTGAAACCGGCATTGAGCGAAGAGATCCTGCGCGAACGCATTGCGCGGGAGCGTGCCGAGTTGGCTCCGACGGAGTTTTTCGGCGAGCTGCTCCGCAAACTGGTTCCGCAGCCGCTGGTCCGTCCGCTGGCGCGGGAGCTGGACATCCCTGCGGAGGAGTACGTGGGCAAGCTCACCGACGAGCGGGTCACGCGTCTGATCCGGACGCTCAAAGGGCTGACCTTCCCCATTACGGACTATGCGCCGTTCGAATACGCCGTGACGACGGCCGGCGGGGTGCGCTGCGAGGAGGTGAACCCGGCGACGATGGAGTCGTTGAAGGTCCCGGGCCTCTACTTTGCGGGCGAGGTGCTGGACCTGGACGCCAATACGGGCGGCTATAACCTCCAAATCGCCTTCTCGACGGGTCGTCTGGCGGGCCAACTGAAAAAACAAAAGGGATGAAACTGGCCGGCCATCGCCTGACCCTGCATCTTCCGCGACGGGTTTCGGAACTTCGCAACCGCCTTTCGCGGGCGCGTTATTTCCGGGGACACGGCGTCCACTCGCCGTTTGTCTACGCCATCGTGCGGGAGGTTTTCATGCGCCGGGAGCTGCTTCCGGGCGACCGGTCGCTGTATGAAGCGCTGCTCGGCGCGGGACTTTCGCGTCGTCGGGCGGTCCAGTTGCAGAATCTGATGATCCATTGCGGCTATGCGACCTTCGGCATGAATCGTGCGGATGCGGATCTGTGCATCGCCACGCGCGACCTTCCGCGTGCGGAGACATTGGCCCTGGTCCGAGCGGCGTCCGAGGGGCGTCATACGGTTGTCGTGCTGTCGCCCTATGAGGGTCGGGATCGTCAGGCGCTGTGCGCGCAGATCGTTGCGGGGCACCGTTCGACGACGGTGGACAACCGGGCCTACCTGCTGATATTCAACAATCACTTGCCGAAACAACATTTCCGGATATGAAGGTTTACACGAAGACGGGCGATCGGGGCCAAACCTCCCTGATCGGGGGGACGCGGGTCCCGAAGACGGACGAACGGGTCGAGGCCTACGGTACGGTGGACGAGTTGAGTGCCTTCACGGCATTGCTGACGGACCACCTGCGGGACGATGCACGGCTTGCGGGGACGGTCGACGACCTGCACCGGATCCTTTCGCGGATGATGACGGTCGAGGCGCTGCTGGCGGCCGACGCGCAGGGCCGCGGGAAGCTGCCGCCGCTTCCGGAGGATTCGGTTGCCTGGTTGGAGGGGCGGATCGACGCGATGCAGGCGACGCTTCCGGCGATCGACAAGTTCACGATTCCGGGCGGACACCCGGCGGTGTCGTTGAGCCATGTCTGCCGGACGGTCTGCCGGCGTGCGGAGCGTGCTGCGCTTCGTGCGGATGCGGCGTACGGGACGGACGTGACGGTCCTGATGTGGCTGAACCGCCTTTCGGATTACTTCTACGTGCTGGGCCGATACCTGACGCTTCATTTCGGGGTTGAGGAGACGTTGTGGATTCCCTGATCGGCGGGCCGTGGCGGTTCTGGCGGCGGATTGGCGTTCGGAGTCGTCAGGGCGGTTCCGGCGGCGGTTCCGGCGGTGGATTTTGATATTTCCGGCATGTATCCGTTTTTTCGATGTCCCGGCGGCTTACGGCCGGATCCGGCTGGGATCCGGATCTCCGAAGTTTTGGAACCGGGGGGGGGAGGAAAAAAGGAGAATTGCAAAAAAGTGCGGAAAAAAAGTTGCTAATTTGAAAAATAGCCTTATCTTTGCACTCGCAATACGAAAAACGGTGCGTTAGTTCAGCTGGTTAGAATACGTGCCTGTCACGCACGGGGTCAGGGGTTCGAGTCCCCTACGCACCGCCAGCAAGGGTGTAAATCAAGTAATTACGAGATTTACACCCTTTTTTACACCCCAAAATGTAAAATGGGGTGTTTCATTCATATAGACGGAATGAGTAAGGTGTAATTAGCATCTGACTTCGAATCTCTGAAAATTCCAAATGGCTGAGAACGGGTTGTTTGGAATTTTATATGCCTTTATCATCCGCATTCTCTTGAAACTGAAAAATGTTTTCTAAAGATGTTGAATCCAATTAGGTCTTTGGGATTCCTTCATGCATCTCCGGAGATATTGGGGGCAGGTTATAAGTTATATGGCTACATCGAATAGTTAGTGGCAGCCTGTAATTTCCATGCATAACGCAGGGAGACAAAGAGGTTTTGTATTCTAATCGTAATCTGATGAGTACCGTATTGCCTCACTTTGCAGCTTAACCCATCTTTAAGTTGCTTTATGGTATTTATCGTCTTTGCTTGCAGACGATAATATTGATGTTGCTGATGGATTTAGTAGTCATGCCTTGTCGAAAATATAGATAAGCCTATATTATTCGGTCTTCTTGGTAGTATGGCAGATTCTCTTTCATGATGATGTCGATGGGCATCATGTGATGTGTTTCCGTCACATTCCGGTTGTAAAGCAGATACTGGATCATGGCTTTTATGGCATTGAAGCCCTGCAACTCCGGACGCTGGCAGAGCAGGGCTGTGATCGAGCCGTTTTCGATACATCGGATGTTGTTGGAAGTCAGATCGAACGAAATGATCTGAATGTGGTTGATTCCATGGTTTCGCAGAATGTCGGCAATGATATAGCCTCTTGAATTCATGATTGCGATACCTTGAATATCGGGGTTGTTTTGAATGAAGTTCAGGACCTCTTTTTCATTTTCTTCGGGAGTCAGTACCGAGAAGGTCGATTCCTTGATTCGATGGTTGAATTTGGCTCGGATCATATAATCCATGAATCCGCGTCGTCGTTCGAGCGAAGTGCTGGCCCGTTCATTCCCGGTTCGCAAGGCCCTGAATATGGCGATTGATCCTTCGCCATCGCATAGGGAATGCAGTAGCCGTCCCAGCAGAAAGCCGCTGGCATAGTGATCGGTAGTGAATGTCGTAATGGGGCGCGTCTCTTCAATGACTGAATCGACAAACAGATACGGAATGTTTGCCGCATCCAGCTTGTCGCATATTTCCTGAGTCTCATGAATGAAGGTCGGACCGATGATGACAGCTTGAGGGGCTTGCGCCAGAATACTGTTGTAAGCAGACTTGCAGGAATAGATGTCGTATTGATTGTAGAATGCGTAATTGCAGGAGATGTTGATGTCGGAAAACTCCTCAATGGCATGTTCGATGCCGGCCAGGATGGAGCTCCAATACTCTCCGGGGCTGGCAATAGGAGTGCATACGGTGATTTTAAACGTTTTGCGACAAGAAATAGCGGATGCGTGCAGATTGAACTTGTAATTTACCTTGTTCAGCACTTTTTCTACGGCTTCACGGCTTGCTGGAGATACATTGCCCCGATTATGCAGGATTCGGTCAACGGTTCCGGCCGATACGCCTGCCATTTTTGCAATATCCTTGATTTTTATTTTCTGTTGTGCCATTTCGTTGAATTTGGAAATTCGACGTACGCAAATTTATCATAAATTATTTGGGTATTCAAAAAAAATGAGTACATTTGTGATGTGTGCACGAACACAGTTGGTATTTACTGCAAGGACTTTCTGCTCTATTATGTTGAAATTCTTAAACATATCAATTGATGTCCTTATATTTTGTTTTAAAATTTAATTTAAATTCGTTTCTCTGAAAGATGACAAGACCTTTTTGGTTGAAGTGACTGTGTATGAACACGGGGAATTGGCATGCGGCGAGAGATCTGTGATGCAATTTGTCGGATGCCTTGTTTGCTGAAACTCTAAACCAACCATAAATGAAGAAATTCTACTTGTTCCTAACTTTGTTTGTACCCCATCTTGGTATGGCGGTGAACTTCCCCCCCCCCTTCGAAAATTTCTTCTGAGAATCAGGGGTATATAGATTTCAATAAAAATGGCAGGATGGATCTCTACGAGGATCCTTCTGCTGACGTGGAGAACCGGATTGAGGACCTGCTTACGCGAATGACTCTGGAGGAGAAAACCTGCCAGATGGTCACGCTTTATGGTTATTTGCGGGTATTGCCGGATCAACTTCCGACACCGGAATGGAAGGAAAAACTCTGGAAAGACGGTATCGGCGCTATTGACGAACATCTCAACGGTTTCCGGGGATGGGGTGTTCCCGTTTATGAAAGTCCTTATCTTTGGCCGGCCTCCAATCATGCCCGGGCTCTGAACGAAGTGCAGCGCTTTTTCGTGGAGGAGACCCGGTTGGGAATTCCCGTGGATTTTACCAATGAGGGGATCCGGGGCGTAGAGGCCTATCGTGCGACCAACTTTCCGACCCAACTCGGACTCGGGCATACCTGGAACCGCGAATTGATCCGTCAAGTCGGCTATATCACCGGCCGGGAGGGACGTCTGCTGGGTTATACAAATATATATGCGCCCATTCTTGACGTGGGGCGCGATCAACGCTGGGGGCGTTATGAGGAGGTCTACGGCGAAGATCCCTATCTGGTCGCAGAACTCGGCGTGCAGATGGTCCTAGGATTGCAGCAGGATCATCAGGTAGCCGCCACATCGAAACATTACATTGCCTATTCCAATAACAAGGGAGCCCGTGAAGGCATGTCGCGTGTGGATCCGCAGATGTCGCCGCACGAGGTGGAAAACATCCATGTCTATCCCTGGCGGGAGGTGATTTCCCGAGCCAGGCTGCTCGGTGCAATGAGTTCCTACAATGATTACGACGGTTATCCGATTCAGAGCAGTGCCTATTGGCTGGACGAGCGGCTGCGCAAGGATTTCGGATTCCGCGGTTATGTCGTTTCGGACAGCGACGCCGTCGAGTACCTTCATTCCAAACATCATGTGTCTTCGGACATGAAGGAGTCTGTTTATCAGAGTGTCATGGCCGGATTGAATGTCCGGTGCACGTTCCGTTCCCCTGATAGTTTCGTATTACCGCTTCGTGAACTGGTGCGGGAAGGCCGCATCCCGATGGAGGTGATTGACGACCGGGTTCGGGATGTTCTTCGCGTGAAATTTCTGGTCGGGCTTTTCGATCACCCCTACCAGTTGGATTATGAAGCCGCGGATCGCGAAGTGGATGGTCCCGAGAACAACCGGGTCGCTCTTCAAGCATCGCGGGAATCCATCGTCCTGCTCAAAAACCGGGAGAACACTTTGCCTTTGGATGCCTCCCGGCTGAAAAAGGTGGCTGTTATCGGCCCGAATGCGGATGAAACCGCTTTTGTGCACACACATTATGGGCCGCTTGCCACCGAAGCCGTCTCGGTTTACGAGGGGTTGTCGCGAGCGCTAGACGGTAAGGCCGAGGTAGTCTATGCGAAGGGTTGTGAACTGGTGGATGCCAATTGGCCGATTTCGGAGATTCTGCCCTCGGATCCCGACGAAACGGAGGCCCGGATGATCCGTCAGGCCGTGGATGTCGCACAACAAAGCGATGTCGTCATAGCAGTGGTCGGTGGAGGCCCTCGGACTTGCGGTGAGAACAAAAGCCGTACAAGTCTCGATTTGCCCGGGCATCAGGAGTTGCTGCTGCGCGAGGTCCACAAGACCGGCAAGCCGTTGATCGTGATCCTCATCAACGGACGTCCGCTCTCGATCAACTGGGCGGCGGCTCATGCAGATGCGATTCTCGAAGCCTGGTACCCGGGTTCGCACGGGGGAACGGCGCTTGCGGAGGTCCTGTTGGGGGATTATAATCCCGGAGGGAAACTGACCGTGACGTTCCCGAAGACCGTGGGGCAAATCCCTTTCAACTTCCCGGCCAAGCCCAACTCTCAGATTGATGGTCCCCGAAAACCCGGTTTGGATGGCAATCAGTCTCGAATCAACGGAGCCTTGTACGATTTCGGATTCGGTTTGAGCTATACGACATTTTCCTATTCGAATCTTGTCCTGTCCCGGAAAGAAATTCGTCCTGATGAATCGTTCGACGTGTCATTCGATGTCTCCAATACGGGAAGTCGGCGCGGCGACGAGGTGGTTCAGCTTTATATCCATGATTGTTTGAGTTCAATCACGGTTTACGAAAAACTGCTCAAAGGCTTCGAACGCGTGGCTTTGGAGCCGGGTGAGACGAAGCGAGTGACGATGCGTCTCACGCCGAAGGATCTTTCGCTGCTTGATGCCGACATGCGCCGGGTGGTCGAACCGGGAGAGTTTGAGATCATGATCGGAGCGTCGTCAACCGACATTCGCCTTTCGGACAAGGTCGTTGTTATGGATCCTTCGGGACAATCGGACGTTCCAGCCATTACGGCCTCTGTTGAGTTCCCGGTAACACTCGGACGCGGAGAAGATCTGACTTTGCCGGTGCGGGAGGAACGAGACATCGGAGAATTGGGGGTCCGTTGGGGTAAAGGCACCGATTGCGCATTTGAAATTCTTGTTTCCGACGGTGGAGGCCAGTTCCTTCCGGTATTCGCCGGAAAAGCCTCTTCCGGAAAACTGCAACGCTATAAGTTCGATCCGGTCAAGGCGAGCGAAATCCGTCTTCTTGTAACTCGGGGAAAGGCGGTTGTCGCAGATCTGGAAAGTGAACTGATTAGAAAATAAACTTCAGACCTATGAGAAAAACTACTACCTTATTTTACTGGTTGGCGTTGGGTTTTCTCTCCGTGGGTATTTCGTCGTGTTCCGAATTGAACGATCTTGATCGTGACTTGTCGGAACTGGACAAACGGATTGAAGCCCTGGAGGCCCGGATGGACGCGCTGAACAAGAACGTGGAAGCCCTTCAACAACTTACGCAGGCCACGACAGTCAACAGCGTGACGTTCGAGGATAATGTTTATACGATTCTCCTTTCGGACGGCAAGACATTGACCTTGACGGTCGGGGAAGCCGGAGTCGGCAATGTGCCTTTGGTTACGGTCGACGAGGAGGGCTACTGGATGATTGATTATCAGGACGGATCCGGTCCTGTTTATCTGACGGGCGAGGAGGGAAAGATACCTTCTGCGGGCAAGGATGCCGTAACACCCGTATTCGGAATCGACGCCGAGGGCTATTGGACCCTGGATTACGGCAACGGTCCGAAACCCGTTGAGGATGCTTCCGGGAACAAGATTCCTGCGACCTCGTCCGACGAGGTGATTGATCCGGTTTTTGAAGAGGTGGCCTACGACAAGGCGTCCGGGATGCTTACCGTAACGCTTCGTGCTGACGGTCGTGTCATCGAGCTGCCGGTTGTCCCCGACTTTCTTTTTGCAGTAAAGAATGCCGAAGGTCTTCAACTTTTTGATTACGGGGAGACGAAAGTTTTTCCGGTGGAGAGCACCGGGATTCGGGATGCGGTCATCCAGACGCCTTCCGGATGGTCGGCAGTTCTTGAAGAGGCTGCTTTTTCGATTACGGCTCCGGCCCAAACTCGTTCGATTCCGATTGCCGACTCCGATACGGATGTGGTGATCGTGGCACAATCCTCCAAAGGCAAATACATCAGTGTTTCCAAGGTCCGGGTATCGCTTTCCGACGCCGAGATTGACATTGAGCCCAAGGTGACCGTTGCGCTTGAAGAGGCACCCTTGTCGACATCGCTAGCTTTCCACATAACGCTTGACGAGGCCACGTCGTATAAATATATTCTTCGGAAAAGCCGCGAGACGGCTCCGACCTATGATGAAGTGAAAGAATCGGGGCTCGAAGCGATGGAGACGACGTTACGGGTGGAGGACTTGGCACCCAAAACCGATTATACGCTGTATGTAATCGCTTGCAACGGGGACATTCTCGGGAAGGATCTGGTAACCCTTTCGGCTGTGACGGCCATTCCGGATTATGCCAGCTATCATGAGGCATACGAAGGCGGTGCGGAGCTGGAAATCGGCGGTGTCGTTGTCAGCAAGGCGCTGTTCGGAGAAAGTACGCTGTTGACTGCGGAGGACAACCAGATCACGGCCGATGGTGTCTATTTCGTACCGGAGGGTGTGACGGCCCGTTATGGCAGTGGTGCCGGCAAACGCGGAACCCTGATTATTATCGGCGACAATCCTGCTGTGCGGAGCGACTTCGCCTTTGTGGGGACTGTAACCCGCATTGAGTTTGACCCGGCGCAGAACGGTTCGTTCATGCTGTACAACCTGAATTTCCGGGTAGCTACGGACAACGGACAGGGACAGATCCTGTTCTATCCGAACAACGAAAACGGAGGGACGATGCAGAACGTGGTTTGTGAGTCGTGTCGTCTGGACATGTCGGGCCTGCAAGGCTTCTCGTTTACGACCGACACACGGAGTGCCGACAAGATGATCCGGT
>DSTMR04002__coassemble_659_pt1 | contig 60377 bp, 43 predicted proteins | sample DSTMR04002__metabat2_high_PE_025 | metagenome-assembled genome bin DSTMR04002
GCTGGGCCCGTATGGACAGCGGTTACGATGAAAAGGGGAATTATGTCCTGGGGGAAAATGACCTTAAGGCTCGGAATTTGTTTCTGTCATCCGAAAATACCCGGTCCAGCCTCGTCCGTCCAATAATCTCGGTATTCCATCCGTAAGCAAGCGCTTCACAGGCCATGTTTTACCCTCATCAAATGAAAGAGCCGCAAACATCCCATATCCAACATATTTTTGACCGGAAGCACTCTCAAATTCCATCCCTTGACGCTCTTTGTCGCTTGGATGATGAGTAAATGAAATTAGTAATAACGGGCCTTCATTCAATCTTCGCAGAACTAACCGTTGCCCTGAATAAATAGGAAGAAATTCCGTAGCCGAATAGGTCCAGGTTCTTCCCATGTCCGAAGATCGACTGCATGGCATACGCAATCCCGGATGATCGACATCACCCTCTATGTTGTTATTCCTACCTAAAGCCATCAGATCTCCATTATTGAGTTCTACGACTCCGGCATGAATCCCGGCAATCAGGCCGCCCTCATTTCCAGCTTCATATAACGGAATAACCGGATCCGTATAAGGGGTTTGCCAAGTCTTTCCATGATCTTTGCTAACGTGTATGGCCGAACCGCCAAAATGTCTCGGAACGGCATCGCAGGGTTGTACAAAACAGCCGTTACGGGTAATAAATCCTCCCGCAATGACCTGGTTTCTCAGCGTATGTTCAGGAACAATCATACGCGGCCGACTCCATGTCGCTCCATTATCATGGCTTTCTCGAAGTATAATGGCTAAATTCCGCCACCCCCCGAGAGCTTCAATTCCATTTAAATGATAAAGGACTCCGTTTTCGTCTCGCAAAAGCGATGATCCTGTCAAATTCCGATCCGCAACACATAAGAACTCTCTAGGCTTATCCCAACTTTCATGTCCAACTCGAAGTCGACTGTAAAGAATCACCATTTCCCGTCCAGATTCCTCCTGTGTTGAAAACCAAACAGCCAATAAATCACCATTCGAGCACCATGTGATAGCAGGGCAATGATTATGCCCGAAAAAAGGGACGGAACTCCAATTGTCGGGATCATAAATATAAGGGATCGGTTCCAGAAAGAACGGTTCCTTCCGGGGTTGATGCCATTTAAAAGAGTGCCGAGAGATTGGGGCGACATCGGATTTGACAGCAGAACCATAGGTCAGAGGCATATCCGTCTCAACGATTCTGAAACCGACAGCATAATTTCTATCCTCAGGAATCATCGCTGAGCGATTAGCCGATCGCAAATATTTTACAGGTGTATTATGGCTTCCTCCACGGGTGACTCGAAATAAGCCATCCGAAGGCCCGGCGGGATTGATTTGAAAATCTGAGCTATAAGGTCCATACCAATCGAGACACCACTCTTCGACATTTCCGTGCATGTCATACAGTCCCCAGTCATTAGCCGGATACATGGCCGTCCGCAAGGAAACAGGTTTGGGAGTCTGGTTATAAGCTTGTGCTTTATGCTGTTTCGCAGGCAAGCCGTTGGTTCCGGTATTAAAGGGCGTTGTTGTCCCAGCCCGGCAAGCATACTCCCATTCAGCTTCTGTCGGTAGCCTGTAATTTTTTTTCTCTTTTGCAGAGAGCCATTTGCAAAAACCGACAGCATCGTCATAACTAACAAATACCACTGCGTCGTCATCCTCCGTAGAAAATCCGTTTTTACCTCTCAGAGCACGATGAGTCGGATCATATTGTTCATATTGCAAATTCGTAATCTCCGTAGCTGACATTAGGAAGGGCGATTCAATACGCACAAGATGCGCGGGGGCTTCATCACGATCTTCAACAGCGCCATAACCTCTGGACCCCATGATAAATTCGCCAGAATCAATATGAGCCATTTTAATTCCCAATGAATTGACCGAATATTGTGCCCAAAGAGACAATGGTTGAAACAACAGGATACCGATAAAAACAAATCTTGCCATACAATTAATTATTTATCCATCAATCGGAGCCAATTCCAGCAATGTGCAAATTCAGTTTTCGACAGAACCATACACGGCCAAAGCCGGACGATTGGAGGTACTTTTTCCAATACGGAATGCCGTATTCTCCCAACCATCCTTACTGTCCCAGGCGTACAAGCGAAAGTATATGCGCGTCTTGGATGGGATGTTTTGTAAATCTGAAATCGTAGAAAGGTCTATGGGTTCTTGTATTTCTCCATCGTTGGATGTCGGTGAAACACGAACAGGATGTCCAACGTTCACATAATTGTCTCCATCCACACTATAAGCAAAAACATACTCCTGTGGGCCATTAGGCTGTATTCTCAAAATGAGCTCAATACGATCAAGACTCATTCGATAATTTTTACGGGTTTTCAAAGAAAACTGATAAAACGTTTTCTTACGAACGGCTTCCATAAAAGATTTACACTCCGGCCAAATTCCGGCAAATGAATAGGTTGCTTTCTGACGCTGAACACCGACACCTCTCGTCAATTCAGATCCAAACATATAAGGATCCTCAAATGTTGACATTGCGATTTCCTCATCTCCTCTTGTATCCGGTCCGAATTGCCAAGCAACCAATTGGGCACAAGCGATTCCAGGATAAAGGACCGAGGCAAATATTGCCACTATAATCCATTTCATGATTCAATGATTTATAAAGCCCCTGCAAGAGGATAGTGAAAGACTCACTAATCCTCTTGCTGAGGGGTAATTTTTCTATTCGCAACGGGTCATTCCTTCAATGGTCAAGGCATAAGGTCGTTCCGGACGACTTTGCCCGATACGAAATGCCGAAGTCGCATTCGTGGCTCCCCAGGCATATACCCGAATAATTATGGGAGATGAGAAACTTTGAATACCTTCCACTTCTTCCAACGACAGTGTCGGTTGTTGTATCCCGTTATTGTCCGAAGTCTTTCCTTCGAACTTGAGTTCTCCGCTCATCGGAACAAAATGTTCACCTTGGTCATCACTATACATCCACATATAATTTTTGGGAGCTTCTGTTTGTACACGTAAAGCAACGTCCAAAGATAATAAAGAAACTTTCGCATTATTTTTGGGAACAATCGAAAATTCATAGTATGAACCATGCTCCATAGCCGCTACTCGATCGATATCGATAGGCCATACGGCGGAAAAAGCATTGGATGCTTGCTGTGCCTCAAGGCCAGGACCTCTACTCAACGTAGAGATCTCCAGGTTTGGATCAACAACCGTGGCATCTCGTGTAAGTCCTGCTGAAATGTTATAACCTGTTAAATTCCAAGCGAGTAAAATATATTTTTCAATGATATCCGAAGCGAACCGAGGCCAAAGCGATATGACCGCTGTTCCACTCTGTTCATAGTCGGCAAATGCAATTCCAATATAAGTTGCAGGCTTCTCCGGAACCGACAGCTCCGACACAGGAGAGTCTGGTTGAGCATAGATAGTTAAAGAGCCTGTTTCATCTTCGACAAACAAACCGCCTTCATATGAAAGATCCGGAGACGAAGGATCTGCCGGTGAGCAATTGGCAATTTTGACCAATACGGATTCATATTCATCCGGAAGAGTCAGCAATGCAGACGCCGTTATCGTCTGAGGTGTAAGTCGATGATCCGAACTTAACACCTTTACGTCGGACTCGCCTACCCCATCAATCATCAAACATCCATTCCCCCTTACGAGGCGTTTGTCCTTGATTTGGAATAGAACGGAATCGCCCAATTTAAGAGTTGAGGCTACATCATCTCCGACACGCAATGCTATTCCACGAGTCTTTGTACGTAACGTGCTCTGGATCGTAATGATTCCATCAGGCATATTGCCGTTCTGATAATCTGCATTCACAACTCCAGCAATCTGTACTCCACCAGATAACTTGTCTTGCGTCAAAACCAGATCACTCCCTTTGTATAATGCTCGGACATCCATGATTGAGACCGTCGGATTCAAAGTTCCTGCAGCCCAATCCGGATTCTCTTTACATGCACTTCCCCAAAGACATGCAATAAAAGAAACGAAACATACTATTCTTTTCATAACCATAATTACTTATTCATTGACACCTCTTTGCCACCATACTTTGGTACTGATTTCATCACTGCCTTGCACGGCAACTGCAGCATAATAATTATCCCGGTTAGTAGTTTGCAAGTAAACCGGATAATTCAAGCGCGACGGCAGCTCCTTATTGTTGAGCAAACCCTCTCCTTTAGGCAATATGGGGTACCCAGTTCTTCGACATTCAAACCATTGCTGCAAATCGGTATAAAACAGCGCATAATATTTTTGCAAGTGGATCTTTGCCATTTTATCATCCAAGCCTTCAGCGTCATCCCACTTAATGGCTGGATTATCCAAATAACTGGCCGACACCGTTAAATCCCAAAAATCAAATGCAGCCTCGACCCCATTTTCATAATGCGTTGCGGCATCACCCGAAATATAGTTTTTTACAATGGCTTCCGCAAGTAAAAATTCCAATTCCGCATAATTCATCATATTTCCCAATCGAGGATCTGTTTTGAGAGCCACCAAAAAAGTAGATTTTCTTACAACGGACTCTCCGACTGGATAACCGCTCGGAATCCCCGCATATGCCCCTTCATAATCCACCATCCATTTCGACCTGCGCGGATCATTCCACAAGTTCAAATTATCTGCAAAAAATTCACATACGGGATAAACTCGCCAATCTTCATCCCGCATGGAATAAAATGGCGAGATATAAGGAGTTTCACCTGTCCAGCGTAAAACGGCAGAATCGTCATTACTTGCCATAATCGGATAATTGTCGGGACTGGTATCGATCATTTCTGCAAGTTTCGAAGCTACAAACGATTCATTTTTAGCCGAAACACGCATCAGTAACCTTATGTACAATGAATTGGCAAATTTGCGCCATTTCAAAGCATTTCCGCCAAACACAGGATCACATACTACCTGATCCTCGGGTAAATCGACACCGTCGCTCAACAAGGTATTCGCCTGTTCCAGTTTCTTGAAAATTTCCGTATAAACAAACTCCTGCCGATCAAACGCAGGTGTCAGAATCCCGTCCCGTCCCTGACAGGCTTCGGTATAAGGGATGTCACCGTAGGTATCCGTTAACATGGAGAAGACCCAACTTTCGCAGATCAACGATATACCCATATAAGTATTATAGACCTTCTCATTGGCTACGCTGTAAAGCGTTTGAGCGAATGCGTACATATCCTTGAAGTTGGTTATTTCCACATACCACTCGTTCCAAAGATAATCAGCTTCAGACTTCCGAATATCATAACGAAAAATTTTACCTTCCGTATCGCCATAATTTACAGTCACCTGCATCAGTTCATTATTAATACGGCGGCATCTGCTCATATTCGATTTCACAACGCTGGACAATGCCGGCGCAAGCAAAGCTTGAGGCAGCGCCGTTTCACTCGCATTAGGATTCCGACTGAGTTCCTCGAAATTCCTGGTGCAAGAGCCTGCAATAAGCGTAATGAGCGCAAATAATATTACAATGGCCGGTTTACAATATCGATTCATAAAACACGTTGTTTAAAATTCAATATTCAGTTTTACTCCGAAATTACGGGTTGCCGGGAATTGAGCTATTTCAAACCCCTTGTCAATCGAACCATTATTCAAGGTTCCGAATTCGGGATCAAATGCAGGCCAGTTTGTGATCATAAACAAATCACGCCCATAAATACCTATACTCAATTTCTGCAGGCCCAATTTTTTTGAAATTTTTGTAGGGAAAGTATAACCCAGTGTAATCTCCCGAAGTTTCAAAAAGTCCGTGCTATAAATGTTTCCTTCGATATTTTCACGGCCATAATGACGAGTATAATAAGTCCATATTTCCGTTGCAACCACATCGTTTTTACGATACGATCCGTCCGGATTCTGAATTACGCCGTCACCAATGATGCCATTATATCGTCCGGGCAGTGTCCTTTTGAGTTTTCCCTGCTCCATAAGGATTGCTGTAGTTTGCGAATAGCCTTTACCTCCAAACTGTCCGTCAAAAAGGATACTGAAGTTAAATCCTTTGTATTTGAGATCCGTACCCATCGAAAATTTACCTTTCGGCGTACTGTCGCCCAAGTAGATCAGGTCTGTATTCAAAAGGGGATATCCGTCTTCTCCGTATACGATTTGGCCGTCCGGAGCACGCATGTATCCAGTTCCGTAAATAGCACTCATACTTTGTCCGACACGAGCCTCCATGGCTCCACGACCCGACAAGGTATTCTGCAGGCGCAAGGCAAACAAATCATCCGTCAGTTCAAGAACCTTGTTTTCATTCATTGAGAATGTGCCGAACAAACTCCAGGTCCAGCCGTTTCGGTTACGAATGGGAGTGGCATTGGCTTCGATTTCAAGGCCTCTGTTACGGACCAATCCTCCGTTTACCACCTTGTTATCATAACCTGACGACCGATCCAATGTAGCAGTCAAGATCTGATCCTTGGTTGTTCCTTGATACAAGGCAATATCAAAACCGAGCCTGTTGTTCAGGAACCGCACGTCTGCACCGATTTCCCAAGTTCGAGTTCGCTGAGGTTTCAAATCTGGATTAGGCAGCGTTTTGGGGTTCATCAATCCTCCGGCATAACCGTCGGCAATGGAATACACATAGGTATTTTGATAAACTTTCGTTCCGCTGCTGCCAACTTCCGAGAAAGATGCCCGTAATTTTGCAAAAGTGATCCATCGCGGCATCCGGAACATATCGGACAAAACAGCACTCAAGTTGACAGAAGGATAAAAGAACGAAGAGTTGTCAGTCGATTGCGGAGTTGCCAACACACTACTCCAGTCATTTCGGGCTGTAAGATCCAGAAACAGATAATTGTTGTACGAAAACGTCAGCATTCCGTAAATACTATTGATAACATAGTCACTCTGATAAGGAAGCGTCAATACCTGGAACTTACTGTTGGAAAGGCTGAATACTTGAGGATACATCAGCGCATCAGCCCTATTGTTTTCTCGTCTGTAACGGTTATGTAACGTACTTCCACCCAGTGATGCAGACAAATCAAATGCCGATATTTTTTTCTCATACTTGAGCAGGAAATCACCGGTGAGTTCCTGTGCAAATATTTTTGTCGTACGATACATGCCGTATTTGAATTTATTCGTATCCATAGGGCGTTGTTCCGATCTGTCTTCGTACGACATATCCATCGACCCCCGCAACATCAGACTTAAATCCTTGATGATGTTATAATTCATCTGGACATTTCCAGTCACCGTATGCCGATCGAGTTTGTTGAGCATTTCATTGACAATCAAGTAAGGGTTGTCGGGCGAAGAACTGAACGGATAGCTTTGTTCCACACCTTCTTTGCCAGGCATCCAGTAATCTTTCAGCCAATCCAGATTTCCATTAGGGACCTGCATGATGTTCCAATACATGACCGTCTGGTTGTTATAACCAGTAGCCGGAAGATTATCGCTGTTTTTATTGGTATAATTCACTTTGGTGGACAATCGGATTTTTTCCGACAGCTTGTGATTTACCGAGACGGAAACCGTATTGCGCGTATAACCCGTATTCGGCACGATCCATTCGTCGTATACATTGGTATATCCCAATCGGAAGTTTGTATTGGAAGATCCGCCGCTCAAAGATATGCTATTCGTATATGTCTGTCCAGTTCTGAAGAAATCCTTGTGATTATTCGGATATGGTTGCCACAGAGTTCGTTCTTTGCTCTGACCATGCGTAACGGGATCATACTGATAGAACATTTGTCCATCAAATTTAGGTCCCCAGGCTACGCTCGACGAACGTGTATTGGGACCATCCTCCGTATTGCCCCAAGAAAAATAATTCACACCCTCTTTGCCAGACCCATATTCATACTGATAATCGGGCCAATGATATGGAGTTTCAAAATTGGCGGTCGACGAGAATGAAACCTTGACACCTTGCGTCGAGCTCTCACCGGATTTCGTCGTGATAATAATGGCTCCATGTGCGCCTCGTTGACCATACAACGCTGCGGCACCAGCGCCTTTAAGGACATTGATGCTTTCGATATCCTCCGGATTTATATCATTCAATGCGCTTCCGAAATCGACCGGAGAATCTTCCCCCAAATAAGCATCATTTCCGGATCCTGTAGCTAAGCCACTGCTGTTATTTATAACAACTCCGTCAATGACAATCAGAGCCTGGTTATCACCGGTCAGATTACTCTCCCCGCGTAATATAATCTTGTTAGATCCCGAAGGACCTGCACCGGAGCGGACCAGATTCAAACCTGCAATCTTGCCAGACAGAGCTGAGGTCCAGTTATTAGACAAGGCTTCTGAAATCCTGTCACCATTGATTTGGGTTGTTGCATAACCTAATGCTTTCTGCTCTCTTTTGATTCCGAGGGCTGTAACAACGACATCATTGATTTTTTGAGATTCTTCTTTGAGGACTACATCTATCCGGGTTTGAGTGCCGACAAGTTTTTCTTCGGTTGAATAACCCATATACGAAAAGACCAATACAGCATGTTTCGGAACTGTTATTTTGTACTCTCCTTTCAAACCTGTAATCCGCCCGATATTGGTATTTTTTACCAATACGGTCACACCTACCATGGGAACTCCTTTTTCGTCTGTTACGACACCCGAAACAGTAAATTGTTCTTGTGCAGCAAGACGAAACGAAATGAGTACGAATATCAAAACCAATAGGCACCTCCCAATTCGTTTTGCTAGCATACAAACATCCATCTTATTAATTTTTAAGGGTTAATAAATATTCACTTATAAATTGGCCCGTAATTCATGCAGGCGCGGAAATCGCTTCCTTCGGGATCGGTGCCAAAGGCGCCCCAGGCCGAGGGTCGGAACAGCGACTCTTCCGGGAGGTTGTGCATCGCTACCGGAATGCGCAGCATCGAGGCCAGCGTCACCAGATCCGCACCGACATGTCCGTAGCTGATCGCTCCGTGGTTCGCGCCCCAGGCGTTCATCACCGAATAGACGTCGCGGAAAGCGCCGTAGCCCGTCAGACGCGGGGCAAACCAGGTCGTCGGCCATGTCTGGTCGGTACGCTTGTTGATCACCTCGAAGATCTTCGGAGCAACGTTCACCGCCCAGCCTTCGGCGATCTGCAGTACGGGTCCGAGCCCCTTGACCAGATTCAGACGGCACATCGTCATCGGCATCTCGCCGCGCGTGAGGAAATGCGACGAGAAACCACCGCCGCGCATGTATTCGCGACCGGCCGGATACCACGTCGTGGCGGCCAGACTGGCCTCGACATCAGCCTGCGTGATCTCCCAGAAGGGCTTCATCACCGGTTCTCCGGCCGCATTGGTCTGCCGGCCCGTTGCGTCGAGCGTACACGAGCCCGAGTTGATCAGGTGGATGATGCCGCCTGCAGCCTTGCCTTCGAGCTGCAGCCCCGTCACTCGCTCCACGGCCTCGGGCGACCAGTAGGTGCGTACGTCGGCAAAAATCTGCGCACGGTTGGTCAGCAGGTGCATGAGCAGCATCGAGACGCCGTTCAGCGTATCGTTCTCCGTGGCAAAGGTGACCGCCTCCCGAATGCCGTTCCAGTCGAACGACGAGTTGAGCATCGCCTCCGAGAAGTCACCGTCGGGCCGGAAATCGGTCCACTGACGCTGGCCCTGAAATCCACCCGCAATGGCGTTGTGACCCATGGCCTCCTCCTCGAAGCCCATGGAGGCCAGAACCGGATTGCCGTGCATCAGGTCACGGATGATCATCGTCATCTTCACCACATACTCCCAGATCTGCTCCTTCTTTTCGCGCGGATAGATCAGATGCTCGGGATTGCAGTCCCGGCCTTCGTTCACCTTGCAGTATTTCGTCACCCAGGCCATGGCCCGCTCAAACTCCCCGTGGTCGTAGATGCCCAGTTCGATCCGCCGCTCGATCTCCGAGCAGTCGACCGCCTCGTTGCGCATCCCGAGATACTCCTGGAAGAAGTCCGGATTGGGCATCGAACCGGCAATGCCCATCGACACCGAACCGATCGAAAGATAGGATTTGCCGCGCATCTGCATCACGGCCACCGCGGCACGTCCGAAACGCAGCAGTTTCTCGCGCACGTCGGCCGGAATCGTCTCGTCGGTCACGTCCTGCACGTCGCGGCCGTAGATACCGAAGGCCGGCAGCCCCTTCTGATTGTGTCCGGCCAGCGCCGAGGCCAGATAGACGGCTCCGGGGCGCTCCGTACCGTTGAAGCCCCAGATGGCCTTCGGCGTCAGCGGATCCATGTCGATCGTCTCGGCGCCGTAGCACCAGCACGGAGTCACCGAAAGTACGGCTCCGACATTCTCCACCCGGAATTTTTCGGCGCAGGCGGCCGCTTCGGCCACACCGCCGATCGTCGTGTCGGCAATCACGCACTCAACGGGCGTACCGTCCGAATAGCGCAACTCCTCGGCATACAGGCGGGCCACACGCCGGGCCATGCCCATGGTCATTGCTTCCAGTGATTCACGGATCCCGCCGCGGCGGCCGTCGATGATCGGACGGATCCCAATTTTAGGTCGATAGTTTTTCATGGCTCTGTTGGTTGGTTTTTCGTTACAAATTGGCTTTTTTACGGGTCAGCGCCGTCAGCAGGAAGCCGACCAGGAAGATGACCGTCGTTCCGAAGACGATCGTCAGATAGGTATGCAGCGGGCTGTGGAACCGGTAGAAGGGCGAACCCTCGTTGATCAGCGGCGAGAGGCTCATCCAGGCAATGGTCAGCAACCCGAGAATCACCGCCACAACGGCATGTACCCGACGGACATTGCGGCAGACGACACCCAGCAGGAAGAGACCCAGCATGCCGCCGCTGAAGATCGACGAGAGTTTCCACCAGGCATCCAGCACGCCGTCGATGCTCATCATCATCAACCCCATGACGATACCCAGTGCTCCGACCACGAACGACGTGGCATAGAGCACCCGCATGCTGCCCTTTTCGGAGAGGTCGCGCTTCGAGAGGCGCTTGGCGAAATCCGTCAGCACGATCGTGGCCGAGGAGTTGATGCTTGTCGCCACGGTGGACATGCCGGCCGAGAAGAGCGAGGCGATGACCAGACCCGTCAGACCGGTCGGCAGCCCGTGGACGATGAACCACGGAAAGATCTGATCGGCCGGCGTCCCGGCAGGCAGCAGCTCGGGCTGCGCCGTGTAGTAGGAGAAGAGTGCCGTGCCGATGTAGACAAAGACGAGCGACACGGGGATGTAGAGCAGACCGCCGAAGAGGGTCGACTTCACGGCTTCGGCCGTCGAACGGGTCGTCATGTAGCGCTGCACGTAGTTCTGGTCGATGCCGTAGTTCTGCATGTTGACGAAGAGACCGTAGATGAGCACCACCCAGAAGGTCGGCTCCGTAAGGCTTGTGCCGAAGCTGCCGAGGCTGAACTTGCCGTGTTCGGCGGCGATCCGGAAGAGCTGCCCCGGGCCCTCGGGCATGCCGAAGGTCAACAGCAGTGCGCAGGCCACAGCCCCGACGATGAGAATGATGCCCTGAATGGCATCGGTCCAGACCACGGCGGCGATTCCGCCCAGCAGCGTATAGGCCAGCGTGGCAATGCCCGTACAGATGATAATCGTGGCTACGTCCCAGCCGAACATCGTGTGCAGCGGAAGGGCCAGCAGCAACAGGATCGACCCGACGCGGGCCAGCTGCGTCAGCAGGTAGCAGATCGCCGCATAGCACCGCGCCCAATAGCCGAAGCGGAGCTCCAGATAGTGGTAGGCCGAGACGCTGTTGACGTTGCGGTAGAGCGGGATGAAGACCTTGGCCGCCAGCCATGTGGCGATGGGGATCGAGAGGCTGAAGACGAAGGGGTTCCAGTTGCCTTTGTACGCATCGCCGGGCAATCCGAGGAAACTGATGCTGCTGACGAACGTGGCGAAGATCGACATTCCCACGACCCACGTGGGCAACGACCCCTCTGCCGCCGTGAAGGCCGCGGCACCCTTGCGGCTGCGGTAATAGAACGAGCAGCCGAACAGCGCGACGCCTCCCACGAAAAGAAAGAAGACAATATAGTCGAGTATGGTTATATCCATAGGTTGTTCAGGTTAGAGTTTCGATTCGGTTTCACATCCGGGCGGGCCGGTCCACGGAACAGTCCGCCCGGTTCAGGCCCTCGGGGATCAACCGACACACTTGACGCCCAACGCTTCGAGTGCCTGACGGATGCGGCTGCGCTCCTCGGCGCGGAACTTCCGGTAGGGATACGAGAGGTAATCGTCGCAAATGCCCATCAGCGAGAGGGCGCACTTCACCCCTTTCAGGTAGCTCGAACCATACTTGCCGACGGTGTAGATCGTCGTACTGATCTGCATGATCCGGTGCTGCAATTCGCGGACGCGGACGATGTCGTGTTTGCAGGCGGCGTCGTACATCGCCACGTAGAGTTCCGGGAAGAGGTTCGCACCGCCGTTTACCCCGCCGTCGGCACCCATCAGCACGCATTCACCGGTCAGTTCCTCCGGACCGACGTAGAGCGCGAAATCGTCCCGGTCGCCGAGGTGATAGATCAGCGTCTCGAAATGGGTCATGTTGGCGGAGCTGTCCTTCAGACCGACAATATTCGGGTGGTCGGCGAGCGTCTTGACGGTCGCCGGTTCGAGAAAGACCTTGACGTGCGAAGGCATGTTGTAGAGGTAGAGCGGCAACGGCAGCCGGTCGGCCAGGGCCGTGTAATACTCGACGAGCTCCTGCTGCGAGGGGGCAAAATAGTAGGGAGCGGCCGCCACTACGCCGACGGCACCGCATTTGGCAGCGTGCTCGGCCAGACGGACACTCTCGTCGAGCGCCGTATCCGTGACACCCACCAGCACTGGGACACGCCCGGCAACCTGACGGCAGACCCGTTCGACAAATTCATAACGCAGCCGATAGGTCAGGCTCTGTGCCTCGCCCGTCGTGCCGAGCAGAAAGAGGGCATGAACCCCGCCGGCGAGCATGTGCTCGACCAGTCGCGAGGCACCTTCCAGATCCAGTTCGTCGTCCCCTTTCAGCGGGGTGATCATCGGCGGGATGATTCCTTTGATGCAATTCATGGTTGTTCGTTCTATTTGGTTTGATTCGTTTTGTCGTGTTCACGGATCCAGCGCAGGATGAGCGGATAGGTCTCCGCGCCGTAGCGGTAGCGCTCGCGCATCCAGAAGCCGTGACCTCCCTGCGGGAAGATGTGCATCTCGGCCCGCACGCCCTGTTTTTTAAGCGCCCGGTAGAAGCGGATCGCATTCTCGGGGACCACCGCCCGGTCGTCGTCGCACAGCACCAGCAACACCTCGGGCATCCCCTCATGCACCTGTTCGCAGGTCGAATAGCGCTTGCGGAGGAACTCATCCCCGCTGCGTGCGCCAAGCAGGTTTTCGCGGGTCCGCACCGAGGAGTAGCGCATCGTGATCACGGGATAGACCAGTACGGCATAGTCGGGCCGCGCCTCCGCATCGGGATACTCCGTAATGAGTCTCGAAACGAAATGGCCTCCGGCCGAGAATCCCATGATCCCCACGTTCTGCGGGTCGACACCCCACGCACGGGCGTCGCGGCGGATCACACGCATCGCCTGCACGCCGTCCTCGAGCGGAATGTCGGGATGGCCGTTGGGCATCCGGTATTTCAACACGGCGGCGGCAATTCCCTGCCCGTTGAGCCACTCGGCCGTGCGGTACCCCTCATACGTAACGCAGACCTTCTCGTAGCTGCCGCCCGGAACCACCAGCACGATCCGTCCCGTCGCCCAGGCCGAATCGGGCAGAAAGACCTCCAATTCGGGGTCGCTCACCCCCACGTAATAACCCTTGTCGTTGATTGACTCGGGAGTCCCCTCCAGTCCGTTCCGCGAGGGGGCGCCGTCGGGAAAGAGCGGGACTCGCAACGGCTCACGAGCCGCCGCCACACCTGCCGCCAACAGGACCGCAAGAAGCAACAGAGACCGTTTCATCGCCGTGAACGGGGATTGGGAATCACATAGAAATGGCCGTCTTCGGCTCCGAGAAGCAGATCCTCCACGCCGTCGCCGTTCCAATCGATCGGCGTCGGACAGGTCGTATGTCCGGCCAGCACCGTCCGGCTCAAATCACCCCTGTATTCGTACCAGACCTTGCCATTCTCCTCCCGGACGAAGCGGAACCAGCAGGCATTCTTGCTGTCGACGATCAGGTCGAGGTGTCCGTCACCGTCCCAGTCCGTGAAGCAGATCTTCCGGCGCCCGGACTGTCCGCCGATGCCGTCGTTCAGCCGCAAGGGACCGCCCGTCGCCTCGAGCACCCCCTTCTTGGAGTTGTAAAGCGAGCAGTTCGTTGCGTAGAAGATCCGTCGCCCGGGACGCAGCATCAACTCGCCATCCGGCGTACGGAAACGTTCGAAGTAAGCCAGATAGCCCTCGTGGTCGAGGACAATGAGATCCATCAGCCCGTCGTGGTTCCAATCCATCGCCACGGGAGTTGTGCGCCACTGCGTAGCGAGCGTTCCCGGTTCGGGCGACCACCAGTTCCAGGCCGGTTTGGGCGCTTCGCCCTCCCAGGCTACCCGCACGGGTTGCGCCGGAGCGAACGAAAGGCCATCCTTACGCCCGAGGTTGCGATACCATTCGATCCGGCCCCAGATCGAATTGACGATCAGATCGGGCCGCCCGTCGCCGTCCCAGTCGGCCACCGAAAGGACCGTATATCCCCATTTGCGCTCGGCCGGACCCTGAATCGAACCGTTCTCCCCGGCCTGAATGCGGATCGGCTCACCCTTTACCTCGAACAGCCGCGGAGCATCCCACACGGGCTTCTCTCCGCCCGAAAGGTTGCGGATCCAGGCGATCTCTCCGGCCGAATTGCCGGCGATGATGTCGGTTTTTCCATCTCCGTCCCAGTCGAAGGCACACGGCGTGGAGAGGGCCCCGAACTTCACTAGATCGGCCTGCTGCCGGAAATAGACAGGCGACTCGAACTGCGGCATCCCCCGGCGGACCTTTCCCGTGTGACGCACCCAGGCGACACGGCCGTCCTCGTCTCCGACGACGAGATCAGGGTGTCCGTCGCCGTCGAAATCCGACACCACCGGAACAATCATCTGCAGGTGCAGCCGAATCTCCCCCTTGCGGTTGGACAACTGCCGCCCGGCGGCAAAGCGCGGCTCTTCGCGCGTACCGACATTCTCGAACCAGGTCAAACCGTCGACAAACTCGCCGCAGATCAGATCCAGATCACCGTCTCCGTCGAAATCGGCCACACAGGGATTCGGCGCCCCGTAGGTGTCGATCTCCGCCCCTCCGGCCTCGACCTTGCCCCGGTTGACATACCCCTTTCCGGTATTCTCCAGCCAATAGACATAACCGTGCAGCGGACCGCGGGTCCAGCGTCCCAACGAGTCGAAGGCATTGTCCCAGCCGTAGTCGTCCCACGTGTCGATTCCGACAATGATGTCCTTGTCCCCGTCATTGTCCCAATCGACATAGTTCCACATGTTGCTGCGCGATTTGGCGTAGGTCGCCCCCAACACTTCGCCCTTGTATTTCAGTTTGCGCTTGCGGGCATAGGGAGCCTTGAAGAAATCGAGGTGTTCGGCATTTTTCGAGAGCACGAAAGCCTCGCCGCCTACCTCCGACAGCCGGATGTTGTTCATTCCCTTCTCGCTGATACGCTCGGCCCGGGCAAAGAGCGGATCTTCCGAGGTTCCGATATTGCGGAAATAGTAAAGTCCGCGATACGGGCGGTCGGGGCACGAGACCAACAGATCCTTGCGACCATCGCCGTCGTAATCCACCGGAATGGGAATCCCCCACAGTCCGACGCCCAGATCGACCGTCAGGTCCGGATGGTTGTACGGCAACACGACAGCCTCGGGGAGCTGCGCTGCGTCCGATGCGGGAACCGATGCACGCACAAACGGACTTCCCAGCAGGCATCCTGCCGCCAGGGCGATCGAGAAGGGCAGTGTTCGGGTGTGCAACGTCCGGGCAGTTAAACCATTATTTTCCATAATAATCGAAGGTTGACTTTTCGTTTTATAAAACGTTTTAGCTATTCTCTCTCAAAATAGGCCGATACCGGCCTTTCCTCATAAACGGGACTCCTAACACATCCTCCAGGCCCCCTGTCCCGCTTCACAAAAATCAGTACGACTCAGCCCTCAGCAGACAGCGCCTCCAACACTCGCTCTCCGTTCGCATACTCCAGAATTTCAGGAGTCAACACTACGCGCGTACAAGCCATCGGCTGATCCCGATGTTCAATTCCCTTCAACAGCAGATCGAGCGCCTCGGCCCCGAAACGTTCAATCGGCTGACTCACACAAGCCGCCGCCGTATGGTAGAGATCAAAAGCCTCGTTCGTATCGAAACATACCATCGAGAAATCACGCGGAATCTGCCATCCCTGCCGAAAGGCAATCATTACACCCTGAAGGGCCAACGTATTGGTTGCGAAGACAAAAGCCTCCACCCTCCGCTGACGGGCATCGCTAAGGATATCCGCCATGCGGTCGAACCGGTCATGACGCAGGTGGTGAATGCGGACATACTCGCCGAGTCCATTCTCCGCCATACAGGTGCGATACCCCTCCTCACGCTCCCGGATATTCGACAGATTCATCGAATAGGAGATCATCTCAATCCGCCGGAATCCTTGACGGACAAGTACATCCGTAACCTGACCGCATGCCCGGCGATTATTGAGCACCACACTGCTCAGGTCTGCCCCCGGAACCTCGCGGTCAAGCAGTACGAGTGGAAAATTTTCGCTGGCCAGCTTGCAGAGAGTCTGTTCGGCCCCTTCGCAGGGGACGACAATCAAGCCGTCAACCCCCTTGTTGCGGAATACCTCGATCAGGTTTTCCAACTTCTGCGGATTCTCGTCCGTACTGCCGAACAGCACCGTATACTTATGCTTATAGGCCCGGTCTTCGATGCAGCGGGCGATATCGGCAAAGAACTTGTTCGAAATATCCGAAACGATGACGCCGACCGTGTTCGTCTTGCCGCTTCGCAACATACGGGCCGCATCATTAGGCTGATAATTAAGATGTTCAGCCACGGAGCGAATCCGCTCGGCCGTCTCCTTGTTGACTCGATATCCGCCCTTTCCGTCCGTTTTGCCGCTCATGACAAACGAGACCAGCGCGATGGAAACGCCGGCCTCCGCGGCAATATCCCGGATTGTTATTTTTCGATTGCGTTCTCCCATTTTAACAAGCGGATAATTTGGAGGGATAAAAAAAATCGTTACCTTTGCAAAGGTAATTAAAACGTTTTAATAAACAAATTTTTTCCACCTTTTTTTATTCCCTCCGACATGAGAAACTATGCAGAGGAGCTGGATTTTCTGAAATCCTGCCAGATCGAAACCCTCGAACTCTCCGACGAAACACCCGCCGGGGCACGAGTCTGCATCGTCCCCCAATGGCAGGGACGGGTGATGACCTCCACGGCCCGCGGCGAACGGGGAACGGGTTTCGGATGGATCAACCGCCCGTTGATCGCATCGAAATCCACCCTCCCGCATTTCAACCCCGTAGGCGGCGAGGAGCGCTTCTGGCTCGGACCGGAAGGCGGCCCCTACTCCTTTTATTTTGCACCCGGAGCTGCGCAGAACTATGAGAACTGGCGCGTCCCGGCGGCTCTCGACACCCTGCCGTTCGCGGTTGCCGAGGCTTCGAAGCGCAAAGTCCGGCTGATGCAGGAGGTGGAACTGGGAAACGCATCCGGACACCGGTTCCGGATCGGCATCGAACGCAGCATCGAGCTGCTCCGCCCCACCGAATCCGAATTTCTGCGCAAGATTCCGGCCGCAGGCAAACTCGACACGGTCATCTACCGCAGCGTGAACCGCATCACCAACCTCGGAGAACAGGTCTGGACTCCCCAAAGCGGGGCCCCTTCGATCTGGATGCTCGGCATGTTCCCGCCCACGACCTCGACAACCGTCTTCATTCCCTACGCTAACCCCGGCTCGGGCGAGATCGTCCGCAGCGACTATTTCGGGGCGATGCCGGCCAACCGGCTCCGGGTCAGTCCGGGACTGGTCTGCATGCGCATCGACAGAGCCTTCCGCTCCAAAATCGGCATCCCGGCGGGCCGCGACACCGGTTGCTGCGGCAGCTACGATCCCAAGGCCGGCTGCATCACCCTCATCCGCCACACCCACTCGACCGAGGGCGACCGCTACGTGGACAGCCGCTGGGGCCATCAGGATGACCCGTTCGGCGGCGATGTCATCAACGCCTACAACGACGGCCCCACGGAGACCGGCGAGATCATGGGTCCCTTTTACGAGCTCGAAACCTCGTCGTCGGCCGCCTTCCTGCAGCCCGGAGCATCGAAGACTCACATCCAGGAGGTCTACCACCTGACGGGAGAGACCACCGGTCTGGATGTCGTTCTCGAGGCGATTGTCCCGGGAGGGGCCGCGGCCGTCAAAAATGCATTCAAACTCTAAAACATACACACCATGCAACCCGAAACCACCTACACCATCGGCATCGACTTCGGAAGCGATTCCGTACGGAGTCTCGTCGTCGACACGAAGGACGGAGCGACCGTAGCGACCGCCGTCGTAACCTATCCGCGCTGGAAGCAGGGACTCTACTGCGATCCCCGCCGGAACCAATACCGCCAACACCCGCTCGACTACCTCGAATCGCTCGAGCAGTGCATCCGCGAGGCTCTGCAGGCATGCGGTCCGGAGGTTGCCGCACGGATCTGCGGCATCAGTTTCGACACGACGGCCTCGACCCCCGTCCTGACCGATGCGACCGGCACACCGCTGTCGCTGTTACCCGAATTTGCCGAGCACCCCGATGCGATGTTCATCCTCTGGAAAGACCACACGGCCCTTGCCGAAGCGGACGAGATCAACGCCTTGTCGAAACGCTGGGAGATCGACTACACCCGTTACAGCGGCGGTTCGTACTCCTGCGAATGGGCATGGGCCAAGATGCTGCACGCCCTGCGCCACGCCCCCGAACTGCGCGAAAAGGCCTATTCGTGGGTGGAGCATTGCGACTGGATGGCCGGTGTGCTCACCGGCAACACCCGTCCCGAGACCATGCCCCGCAGCCGTTGCGTGGCCGGGCACAAGGCCATGTGGCACGAGGCATGGGGAGGTCTCCCCGCGGCTTCGTTTTTCGAGGCTGTCGACCCGCTGTACAACCTGTTCCGGGGACACCTCTACACGCAGACCTCGACGGCCGACGAATGCGTCGGACACCTCACCGAGGAGTGGGCCCGTCGCCTGGGACTCCGGGCCGGCATCGCCATCGGCATCGGAGCCATCGACTGCCATTTCGGGGCCGTTGGAGCGGGCATCCGCCCCGGAACGCTGGTAAAGGTGATGGGCACCTCGACCTGCGACATTGCCGTCGCCACCTATGACGAGATCAGCGACAAGGCCGTCCGCGGCATATGCGGACAGGTCGACGGCTCAGTCCTCCCCGGGCTGGTCGGGCTCGAGGCCGGGCAATCGGCCTTCGGCGACATATACGCCTGGTTCCGCCGCATGCTGGCGTGGTCCCTGCAGCAGCTGTGCCCCGAGCGGAGCGACCTCGAAGGCGAGATCCTCAACCGGCTGACGGAGGAGGCGCAGAAACTGCCCGTCACGGAGGAAGACCCCGTGGCTCTCGACTGGCACAACGGACGCCGAACGCCGGACCTCGATCCCCGCATGCGCGGTGCCATCGAAGGGCTGACGCTGGGCACCTCGGCGCCGGCCGTCTTCAAGGCACTGGTCGAAGCGACGGCCTTCGGATCACGGGCCATCAACGAACGCTTCCGCGAGGAGGGTGTCAGCATCGACGAGGTGATCGCCATCGGCGGCATTGCCCGCAAATCGCCCTTCGTCATGCAGACCATGGCCGACATTGCCGGCATGAAGATCCGCGTGCTGGACAGCGACCAGGCGTGCGCCCTGGGAGCCGCCATGTTCGCCTCGGTCGTCAGCGGCGTCCATCCCGACATCGCAACGGCACAACAGGTGATGAAGCCGGGATTTTCGGCCGAATACACCCCCGCCCCGCAGCGGCAGGCCTTCTACGACAAACTCTACGCCCGTTACCGGAGCTTCGGGCAAAGCCAGAAGAATAGTTAGATTGATGATATGCATTTCAAGCAAGGGATTGGTGATTTTTCACCAATCCCTTGTCTTTTAGCGTGTAATAATGTTCTTAAAATTAATTTTATTGTAAAAATGAATGAAGCATGATATTGAATTGGAAATTAATTGCTTTTTAAGTATGCATGAAGTGTATTGTAACGTTTCACTTTGCCCATGAGGGTTTACTGAATGGAACTTAATATTATCTTTGCAACACAATCAAGCGCTCTTTATAATCTAGTTATGCAAAATTGAGCGATTCAGAGAATATCGCTCGTCTCCAAATCGTTACCTATAGAATAATTCATCTCTGTAAGTGCTTTATACTCATTGCTGATAATCGGATTCCGGTACAATAGGAACCTGTCTGTATATCAGAATATTAGGTGAACCTTCAAGGCCGGGTTGACGCCTTGCCCATCAGTTTTCTGCGCTGCGCTGCATCGCGCCTGTATCTTCTTGTCAGACAATGCAAAAGTAGTAAAAATTCCGGAATTCTCCAAATGCGGAAAATTTTACGGAAGCAGGCGGTTTTTTGTATATTTGAACCTATAATTTAACTATGGTGAGTGAGGTGGCGTGTATCGGAGGTGTGCTTATTTCTTTATTGATTAAGTAAGTAGGAGTTTTTGCGGTCGAATCCCCACTCAAAGAGGTATTCGGCACCGCCGATATTGATGACAAAGACCACCCGGTTTCCTTTTATCCATGTGGCGTAGATATATCCGCAGATGGAATCTCCCGGATAAATGGTGTATCGTTTCAGGTAGCCCATCTGCTTGATGTTTCGTTCGTTCTCCTGTGCTTGGGCAAAATTGGCAATTCGTTGTTGGGAGGCCTGATTGGCGATGTAGGCTGCTGTCGGATTGTACGTTGTGGTGGTAAAGCTAGTGTAGCCGCCATAGCTGCTGTATCCCGTGGTCGTGGAGGTCGAATAACCGGCTCCGGCCGTGGCCAGTCCCTCGCTGAATCCCATCAGGGCCGCTTCCCAAGCCTGGCTTCGTTTAATCTTTTTCATGTAGTTGTCATAGGATAAAATCTGCAGATCGGTAGTTTGGTTGATCTCCTCTGCGGAATAAGCCACGATGTCGGTTTCCGGCGTAAATTCGATCGGAATGGTTGAGTTGTTGACGATCAGTATGCCGATTCGATGCCATTTTCCGTAATCCCGGACGATGGAACTCGTTAGGGAGACGATCAGTCCGTTTTTGAAATAGGTTTCCCAAGGCGTGCCATCCTGGAAATTCGTGACTCGTTCCGCAATGGCTGGTGTCTCCCAAACGGGCATATCGTCAGCCATGCGGAATTTGAGTGTATTGCCTTGCGGGTCTGTCAACAGATAATAATCGTGGAGAGGCTTTCCTTCGCTGTATTCCACGATCCGGAATGAACCGTCTTCGTTGCTGGTTTTGTATGGACCAGACAGTTTCCCATCCAGGTAGCAGGCTTCGATTTTCAGTTCTCCGCTTTCGTCGTATTGCTGGTAACTGCCGTTGAGTTGTCCGTTTGCATAGTGCTTTTTCTCGAAGGTCTTCCCGCTCTTGTAATAGCTATTGTTTTCGCCGTCGAAGAGGGTTCGGCTGTCGTCCAGCGAATCGATACGGAGGAAATATCCTTCGCTTCGCAGCTCTCCGGTGAGATAGAAATCTTTGTACTCTTTGCGGGCTGTCGAGTCTGCCGGATAAAGTGCGATGCGCAGATATTCGGCAAATACGGGATTTGCTGCGCTTTTCCCCGATCGATTGTAATAGATGGAGTCGATCCGGTCCTGACGCTCTTGTGCCGAAACGCCTCCAATAGTCAGTAAGGTTAGTATACCAAGTAAAATTCGCTTCATGTTTTTAGCAATTGGAGCCGGTCGGGATTCTTTGTTTGTGGAATTTGGGTTCCCGACGTGTCTGTGGTGTCTATTCTGTCATGTAAAAATAAGAAATTAAATTGGAAAAACTGAGAGATGAAGTTATTTTCCTAGAAATAGGTGATTCATGGATATTTTTGGTAAATTTGTATAATATATACGGATACTGACCGGACAATTGAAGAATCAAAATGCATTCGTGTTGGTGAAAGTGAGTTGTCCGGAAAAGATTTGAAGCATGGCAAAGAAACAACTGAAAGAGAAAAGTATTGAGGAGACTTTGTGGGAGTCGGCCAACAAACTGCGGGGATCGGTGGAGCCGTCGGAGTACAAACATGTGGTGTTGAGCCTGATATTCCTCAAATATGCATACGACCGCTTTGTAGAGCGGCGCGATGAGCTGATTGCCGACGGCAAGTCGGCTTTCGTGGATCAGGCGGTGTTCTATAATGCCCGGAATGTTTTCTATCTGAACGAAATCAGCCGCTGGGACTACTTGATTGAAAATGCCAAACAGAACGACATTGCCATCAAGATCGATGCGGCTTTGGCGCAGGTCGAGAAGGACAATCCTTCCTTGCGGGGAGCCTTGCCCAGCAACTATTATTCGGGGCTGGGGCTCGACCGCACTAAACTGGCGAGTCTGCTCGATGTGATTGGCAAGATCGATACCCTCAAGGACAAGGAACACGACCTGATTGGCCGCGTCTACGAATATTTCCTGGGCAAGTTCGCAATTGCCGAGGGCAAGGGAAAAGGCGAATACTATACGCCCAAGACCATCGTGAATCTGATTGCCGAAATGATCCAACCCTACCGTGGAAAGATATACGACCCGTGCTGCGGCTCGGGCGGTATGTTCGTGCAGAGCATGAAGTTCATCGAGGCACACCACGGCAACCGGAAAGATATCTCCGTCTATGGCCAGGAATATACCAATACGACCTACAAACTGGCGAAGATGAACCTCGCCATCCGTGGCATTGCCTGTAATCTGGGCAAGAAGGCGGCCGATACGTTCCACGACGACCAGCACAAGGATTTGAAGGCCGATTTCATCATGGCCAACCCTCCGTTCAACCAGAAGGACTGGCGGGCCGATAACGAGTTGACCAAGGACCCGCGCTGGCAGGGGTATGACGTACCGCCTACGAGTAATGCCAATTACGGTTGGATTCTGAATATCGTCTCGAAACTCTCGGCAAACGGCATGGCCGGATTCCTGCTGGCCAACGGCGCGTTGAGCGGCGACGGTACGGAGTTGAATATCCGCCGTCAACTGCTGAAAAACCATTTGGTCGAGGCCATCGTGATTTTGCCGCGCAATATGTTCTATTCCACCGACATCAGCGTCACCCTGTGGATTCTGGCCCGCAACCGCAAGGCCCGCACCGTTGAGCAGAACGGCGAACTGGTTAAATACCGGGATCGCGAAAATGAGGTGCTGTTTGTCGACCTCCGCCAGTGGGGCGAGCCTTTCGAAAAGAAGTACATCCAGTTTTCGCAGGAGCAGATTGCCCGTATTGCCGAGAACTTCCACAACTGGCAGCGTGAAGGCTACGAACAGACCTATCGGAATGTTCCGGAGTATTGCTACTCGGCAACACTCGACGAGATTGAAGCCAAAGGGTGGTCGCTTGTCCCCAGCAAATACATCAAGTTTGTCAATCGGGATGAAACGGTCGATTTCGAGACCCGAATGACAGAACTGCGTAACGAGTTGAACCGCCTGCTGCAGGCCGAAACGGAGAGTCGCTGCGAATTGGCAAAGGTCTTTACGGATTTGGGCTACCCGCTTGATGTTCCCCAGCAAAACGATGTCGCCCATGAACAGAAGTGATTATAAGCGGCTGGGGAATTACATCCGGGAGGTGGATGTCCGGAATCGGGATTTGGCGGTGACGAATCTGCTTGGTTTGAGTATGACAAAGCAGTTTCGTCCATCGACATCAAATATTGTGGGTGTTGATTTGAGCAAGTACAAGGTGGTAAATAATAATGTATTTGCCTTTGACCCTATGTCGGTTATTCGAGTCCATAAGGTCCCTATTGCATTGAATGAAACAGATTCTCCCATAATTGTTTCGCCGGCATATATAACATTCGAGAGTATAGATGAGGATTTGCTAAATCCTCAATATTTGATGATGTGGTTTCGCCGAGCAGAATTCGACAGATATGCAGACTTCAAATCAGATTCATCGGTGAGAGGTGGATATAATTGGGATGAACTATGCGAAACGATGGTTTGTATTCCGTCGATAGAGCGTCAGCGGGCGATGGTTGCGGAATATGAGACGTTGTCGCGGCGTATCGACCTGAATCGTTCGATGATTGCGCAGCTGGAGGCCACGGCGCAAACGCTTTACCGCAAGATGTTTGTGGACGACATCGACCCCGAGCATCTCCCCGCCGGCTGGCGAATGGGTGCTTTGACGGATATTGCTACATATATGAATGGGACTGCTTGTCAGAAATATACAGCGAAAAGCAAAAACGTTTTACCTGTCTTAAAGATTAGAGAATTATCACAAGGATTCTGTGATCAAAATAGTGATTTCGTAGATATATCTATTCCGAAAGGTTTTATAGTAGACAATGGAGATGTTATTTTTTCTTGGTCAGCATCCTTATTCATTGATATATGGTGTGGAAACAAGTGTGCATTAAATCAGCACTTATTCAAGGTTACATCTGAGGTATACCCTAAATGGTTCTATTTTTTGTGGACTCATAGTCATATAAAAGAATGGACACGAATGATCTCAGCCAAAGCTACTTCAATGGGGCATATTAAAAGAGAAGATTTAGAAAATGCACAAGTAATAATACCTGCCGAGAATGTATTGAAGAGTTTGGATGTATATATGCATCCTATATTTGATCTTTATGTACATAAGAAAAAGGAAAACTTGCTACTAACAGAGTTACAGTCTTTGCTATTGACAAAGATGGGACAATAAAAATACCGCACAATGGGATTATATGAAGGAATCAAAGATGTTGCAAAGGTCCTACAACAAGCAGATAACATTGCATTGTATCGACAATTGCTTGATTTAAGTGCTCAAGCATTAGAGTTGCAAAGTGAAGTGGCACGATTGACTGCCGAAAATGAAGAACTCAAAAAGCAAAAGGATATTGAATCTAAAATTCAACGGCATAATGAGCCTATTGTTACCCTAATTGATAGTGATGCTGTTTATTGTGCTCATTGCTGGGATAATGAAAGGAAACTAATTCAGGTTAGCACAAACGAATGGAATGGACAATTTGTCTGCCCGCATTGTAATTTTAACGGGATTTATAGTCGAGATATTAATAATGAATATTTGAAAAGAATAGCGTCTCGTGGCCCGCGTATAAAAATTATACAGAGATAGCCAATAACAATTAACAGTAAACATTACAATTATGAAGCTAAATAATTTTGCATGTGGAATTAGATTTACAAAAGGGTTTCATGTAGAAGACCAAATGGGAGCAATAGTCGATGATATCTTGTATACTGACGGCTCTAAATTTAATGAACTTTTGTTTCCTGAACTACAAAGAGGAAATGGCGTTAGACGATTAATAAATAAAAATAATAATTGCCAATTAACAATTACCCCCAACGACTTCATTTTTGAATATAGAATTCTTCATGATTTTCAGAAGGAGTTTGAAGACTATTTGTCAGAATTCAATAGGATAATAAATCAAATATTTATACCATATAAAATTAAAAATATTGTGCGTTTTGGGTTCATAATCGGAGCAGAACTTGATCAAGAGGATGATTTGTTAAAATCTGTTATTAGTAATATAGAAACTAATTACTCAAATAAACCACAGGATGCTTTGTCTTTGAGATTTAATATAATAAATAAGACGCCAATAAAGATTGGCGGAGAAGTAACACAAGATTTTGATAATACAATTATTACCTACGATAAAGCGTCTAAAGAATCAAAATATTCATTTTCCGTTGATTATCAGAAGTTCTTTAATCCTCCTTTGGAGGTAATAAAAGATGCGCCGATTTCATATATTGATTTTTGTAAAAAGTGCTATAAATTATATATTCAAAAATATGGCATCTAGAAAGAGACATATAGGTAGAGCCAATGGAAGACCTCGTAATGAATATAAAGGTCCATTCCCTGTAAATAAAGATATGGAATTCTATCGAATTAGGAAGAGTATGCCAACTCCAACAGAAGGACCTACCGCTGATATGAGATCGTATAGTGATTCCACTATTTCACAATATAATGAGGGACAAATAAACAATACAACTCAACCCAGAAAGCGACCTCGTAAAGTTAAATCAAAGTTCTATGATTGGCTTGGAGAACATTTGAAAGACTCAATTGTTGCATTGGTTATTGGTATAATATTGACCGCATTAGGAAAACTTATATACGATTACAACACACACTTCGTAATAATTGATAAAGATATTGAATATATAGAATCAAAGAATCAAGAACAAGATACAGATATTGATGATATCGACAAACGAGTCATAGATAATGCTACAGATATTAAATTGATTCAACAAAGAATAGACATGAAAGATAACCCTCATAAGAAATAGTTAATATGCCTCACTTCAACGAACATGCCCTCGAGATGTCCATTATGGAGCTTTTCCAGCAGGAGGGTTATATCTATACAAACGGTGAAGCGGTTCACAAGGAGGTGAGCGATGTCTTGCTGCGCGACGATTTGCGGGCCTATCTCCGCGGTCGTTACGGCGAGGCCGGAATCACACCGCTCGAAATCGAGCGTGCCGTGGCCAAACTCACCGCCAACGTGGGATTCTCGTTGTATGAAAACAATCTGCACACCTATCGGCTGATGGTGGAGGGGTTTTCGTTGAAGCGTGACGACAGCTCGCTGCCCGATTTGTATGTCGAACCGATTGACTTTGGTGAGAAGAGTCTGTCGAACAACATTTTCCGGGTTGTCAATCAGTTGGAGATCAAAGGGACGGAGACCCGTATTCCCGACGGGATTGTCTATGTGAACGGTTTGCCGGTGGTTGTGCTGGAATTCAAAAGCGCCGTCAAGGAGGAGACAACCATCATGGATGCCTATCGGCAGCTGACGGTGAGGTATCGGCGGGATATTCCCGAGCTGTTCAAATACAATGCGTTTGTCGTTATCAGTGACGGTGTGAACAACAAATACGGCTCGCTGTTCGCTCCCTACGACTTTTTCTATGCCTGGCGCAAAGTTCACGCCGAAGAACGGGCTCTTGACGGCATCAACTCGCTGAAGACGATGATGCAGGGGCTGTTCCGGCGGGAGCGTCTGTTGAGCGTGCTGAAAGACTTTGTCTTTTTCCCGGATTCGTCGAAGGATGAACGGAAGGTCGTTTGTCGTTATCCGCAATTCTTTGCCGCGCACAAGCTGTTCGAGAATATCCGTCTGCACTCCAAGCTCCGCCCGGACGGGGATGGCAAAGGTGGCACCTATTTCGGCGCGACGGGGTGCGGAAAGAGTATCACGATGCTGTTCCTGTCGCGGATGTTGATGCGGAGCCGGGAGTTCGCCAGTCCGACAATCGTACTGATAACGGACCGCACGGATCTGGACGACCAGCTGTCCAAACTGTTCGGCACGGCCAAGCGGTTTATCGGAGATGAGTGCGTGGTGGAGGTGGAGAGCCGGGAGAAGCTGCGCGAACATCTGGCCGGCAGGACAAGCGGAGGAGTGTTCCTGACCACCATTCACAAATTTACGGAGGATACGAGTCTGTTGTCGGAGCGGGCCAACATCATCTGCATTTCCGATGAGGCGCACCGTTCGCAGACCAATCTTTCGTTGCAGGTTAGGCAGACGGATAAGGGGGTCAAGCGTAATTACGGATTTGCCAAGTACCTGCACGATTCGCTGCCGAATGCAACCTATGTCGGTTTTACGGGAACGCCGATTGATGCTACGATCGACGTGTTCGGCGAGGTGGTCGATGCCTATACCATGACCGAATCGGTTGCGGACGGCATCACGCGGCGGATTGTTTACGAAGGCCGCGCGGCAAAGGTGTTGCTTGACCACGCCAAACTCAAAGAGATAGAAGCGTACTATAAACAGTGCGCGAGGAGGGGGCGAACGAATATCAGATTGAGGAGAGCAAGAAGGCCGTTACGAAGATGGAGCGGATTCTTGGGGATGCGGACCGCCTGCAGGCGGTAGCCGAAGATTTTATTGCCCACTATGAGAACCGGGTTGCCGAAGGCAGCACGGTGGAGGGGAAGGCCATGTTTGTCTGCGCGAATCGGACGATTGCATTTGACCTCTATCGGAAGATTATTGCCTTGCGTCCCGAGTGGGTGCAGCTACCCGCGCCGGAACCGGTTTCAGAAGGGAGTGATGTCGGCGAGGGGCAGGAGCGTCCTATCGAAAAGATCAAGCTGATCATGACCCGCAACAAGGACGATGAACCGGCGTTGTACGATTTGTTGGGTACGGATGAAGACCGCCGGGCCTATGCCGAAGCGTTCAAAAAGCCCAAGTCGAATTTCAAGATTGCGCTGGTTGTCGATATGTGGACAACGGGTTTCGACGTGGATTGCCTCGATACGATGTATATCGACAAACCCCTGCAGCAGCATACGCTGGTGCAGACCATTTCGCGGGTCAACCGGGTCTATCCCGGGAAAGAGAAGGGTCTGGTGGTGGACTACATCGGTATCAAGAACAATATGAACATTGCGTTGCGACGCTATGCGCAGGGAGATCTTGGTCAGGATTCGGTTGAGAATGTCGAGCAGTCGATTACGCTGGTCAAGGATGAGTTGGATATCATTCGGCGCATGTTCGGTGAGTTTGATTATTCGGTTTTCACGACGGGAACTCCTTTGGAGCAGCTCGATTGTTTGAATCGGGGTGCGGAACTCATGCAAAGGACCAAGGAGCAGGAGAATCTGTTTATGGGGCACGCCAAAAAGTTGAAGTCTGCGTTCAATTTGTGCAGCAACAGCGATCAGATCAGCGATGCCGAACGTGAAGAGATTCATTATTTCTGCGGAGTCCGCTCGGTCATCTATAAATTGACGATGGGCGAATCTCCCGATGCTTCGCAGATGAATCGTCGCGTCAGTGAGATGATTGAGGAGGCCATACAGTCGGAAGGGGTGGAGGAGATTATTCAGATCGGGAACGATAAGGATAATCTGGATGTGTTGAGTGAGGAATATATGGAACGACTGAGTCGCTTGAAACTCCCGAATACGAAGGTCAAGTTGATGGAGCGTTTGTTGAAGACAGTGATTACCGAGTTCAAGAAGGTGAACAAGGTTCGTGGAGTCGATTTCTCAAAGCGATTGAATGCGTTGGTCGAGAAGTACAACAGCCGTAGGGATAGCGCCATCTTTGCCGATGAGGTCTTGACCGAGGTGGCAAATCAGATGGCCGATTTGTTAAAGGAACTGAACAAGGAGAAGAAATCGTTCCTGGATTTGGGAATCAGTTATGAAGAGAAGGCCTTCTATGATATTCTTGAGGCGATAGCCAAACAATTCGGGTTCGAATATCCAAAGGAGAAAATGCTTCAGCTGGCTGCGGCGATCAAGAAGATTGTGGAGGATAAATCCAAGTACACGGACTGGGCTGCCAGAGATGACATAAAGGCCGAGCTTAAAATGGATTTGATACTCGTTTTGGCGGAATATGGTTATCCTCCCGTGACAAACGATGAGGTATACAAAGAGATTTTGGAGCAGGCTGAGAACTTTAAGCGTTATAACGGTTGAGAACGCTATTGTCTCTTTTTACGATCGTGTTGAACGGATGCGGTCAATCACTTTTGTTACATGGCTCGGATAATGCCCCGCAAAGTATTCATAAGTTTGAGGATCTCCAGTAAAAAATTGTGATACGAATTCAGACCATACGGAGACAGGAATATCTCCGTCTATTCTGAATAATTTGATTGAACGGGGTTTTATCTGCTTGTCATTCTTGCGGTTGAAAGTTAGATCGTACCCTTTTCGTAAATCAAACTCTTTTGGTAAATAGAGATGAATCGCTCCATCCATATGGCAGAATGTTCGCCTTCTCAAATCGTATTGAGCGTGAATATATCGAACCGGATGATAGATGATTCCATTCGATTCTATTGTTACATACTCTTTTTTTAATTCTTCGGCCTGAAATGTTTTTAGGTCATTGCTTTCGGACCAAAGAATATCCAATTTTAGAACCTCGCCAAAAAAATTATCATAAAGGTTCGGAATATCTGGTGGCGGGGCCAAAACTATTGATCCATTGCCTGTTTGTGCAATATCTTTTGAGAATGGAGCACCATACCAGGTATCTCGTTCTATACATACACTATTATCCACATTGATACGAACACGGTCGCTATCCAATGCAATGCATTTATCGATTCCGGGTAGATCCAATTGCCAGAACCTTTCAACAAATCGAGGCGCAAAATTATTTATAGGATCATAATTCCTTCGAAATAAAGGATGCGCCATCGGCATGTAGGCGTCAGCGTAATAGAACCCGGTTATATGTGGCCGTTTGGTAAAACTGTTTAATAGCTTGTTTTCATGGAATAAGCCATCTTTGGTTAGTTGTAAACAGGATAAAGATTGCAAAATGTTGGGATACTCTACATAGCAGCCAATGGTGTGCATATAGTGAAAGTTTTTCGCTTCCAGAATAATGTCCCTTCCTTTGCAATACTTTGAAAACGAATGAATCAGGTCTCTGTTTTTATTTAATTCTTCTTGCTCTATTTCTTGTAGTATGATTGCTGTCTGTGTTCTGATATCGTCCATTTTGTAGGCTCAATTCTTTTTGTGACAAAAATAATTCTCGGGATTTTTGTTAACAAATCGTTTGTAATTATTCTTGTCTTAAAACGGCTGAATCCGAGTAGTTTTTTAGGCAAAAGGATGGCTGTTTAACGCCGTCGCCCGCGACGTCTGCGCAACTGTTCTTGCTGGTTTTGTTCCACTTCGTCGGGATCAAACCTCGGACGCAGCAAATCGTCCAGCAGGTAGCTGAACGAGGGTGTCAGGGTCGGAGCCGATTGGCGTTCGGGAGCAAGCGCCTGTCGGTTGTTCCGTTCCAGTGCGGTGTCGATTTTCGAATAGCTGAACTGCCGGTCGATCTTCGAACCGTTGAACGGGTAGCCGTTTTTGGCAAACACGACACCCTGCACGTCGGAGGTGCCTCCGCGCATCCGGAACTCCGTAGCGATTCCCTCGCGGTGCAGGGCCGCCGTCAGCTCCTCCCAGTTGCGGCAGCGGGGGACGGTATCGCACAAGGCATGGTAGATTTCATATTTTGTCTTGTCCGGTTCGCGCAGCCGGTACTCCTTGACCTGCTCCTTGCCCGATGCAAAGTAGAGTCCGTAACGGGCGGTCAGTTGCTTGCAGAGCCGCTCCGAACGGTAGCGGTCGTTGCGGTCGGAGATCGTCCGTCCGTCGTTGCCCACGCGGTTGAAGAGAATATGCAGGTGGGGATGTTCCCGGTCGCGGTGGCGGACAATGATAAGTTGTGTATCCTTGATCCCCATCCGGTCCAGATACTCCACCGCAATGGAGAGCAGCAGCCGGTTGTCCAACCGGGCGGCATCCCGGGGCGAAAAGGAGAGTACGACGTGTCCTACGGGTTTCGAGACTCTGGGATTTTGCGCAGCCTGCCGTTCGAATCCGCGGATGATGGAGGGCGTGTCCTTGAACAGAACGCCCATCCCGGCCAGGCAATCGGCGCCCTTCCCTGGTCCGAAAATGTATTGGACGGCTCCGCCGAAGGAGCCGCCTTTCGAGAGTTTGGCAATCATGGCAGTTTGTCGATTCGGGTGAGCAGCGCATCAATTCGGTCGACCAACGCCGCCAAAGTGGCGGTATCGCGTCCGTACCCGGCCACATGCGCCATGCGGGCGAGTTGGTTGAGGTTGTTCGCCATGCCGGTGAGCTGCCGCAGCAGGGTGAGCATCTCGGGAGTCATCCGGGCGCGGACGATGCTCCGGGCAAGGGCGCGCCGGGCGTATTCGGCACACACGAGACCGGCGACCCGTGCCTTGCGGCACAGGGCGTCGTAATTGGTCTCGGTCAGGCAGACGACCAGCCTTCGTTTGAGTCGTTCCGTTTCGGGTTTGGGCGGGCGGCCGCCTCGCGGGCGGTTCGGATTCTTCGGACTTTTCATCTGTGTAACGTATAATAGACCAGCGGGATGGATTCAGGAGGTTTCGAGTGTCTCGAAACATAAACTTGCTTTTATTACAACCCGGAATCTCCTTCCGCGGTTGCCGAAGCCAGTTTTTCGCCGAAAGCCTCCATTTCACGGCCGATCACCGTCTCGGAAAATTTGGCGTAATGGCGGGTCATGTTGGTGTTCGAGTGCCCGAGGATTTTGGCCAGCACGTCGATCGGCATTCCGTATTCGACCGCCATGCAGGCGAACGTATGGCGGGCGCAATGCGTGGTCAGCACCTTGTCGATGCCGCAGACGATGGCGATCTCCTTCATAAAGGCATTCATCTTCTGGTTGCTCGGCAGGGGCAGCACCCGTCCGCGGGCCTGGCAGACTGCGTCGTGCTCGTAGCGGCGGAGGATCTCCAATGCCATCGGAAGCAGGGGGATGCGGCTCATTACGGCGGTCTTTTCGCGCGGCTTGTGGATCCACCAGCGTCCTTCGTCGTCGCACGAGATGTGCTCGCGCCGCAGGTGGTCGGCATCGGCGAAGGCCAGTCCCGTCAGGCAGCAGAAGACAAAGACGTCGCGGATACGGGCCAGCCGATGGTCGAGTTGCTTGCGGGTCAGGATTTCCAGTTCGCGGGCCGTGAGGTGCTCTTTGGCCTGCGCCTGATCCTCCTTGAGTTTGTAGTAGCGGAAGGGATTCTTGGCAATCCATTCGTTGCGCAGGCAATAAAGCACGAAGTTCCGAAGACAGTCCATGACAGCTACGGCGCCGTTGTGGCGGCAGCGGTGGGCCGTTTGCAGGAAGAGGCTGAATCCGTCGAGAAACTCGTAGTTCATCCGCTCGACGGGAATATCCTCCTCCGGGCCGCGCTGGGCAAGGTACTGTTTCAGATAGCGCAGCAGTCGTTCGTACTTGTCGGCTGTCCGCTGGGTGATGCGCACGCCGACCTCTGCCTGCCGCCGTTGGACGTAGTCGCCCAGCCCCGCGATCAACATCATGGTGTTTTTAAGCGGGTTGATGTAACGCTGTTTGATTTGCAGGGCATTGGCCTCGAAACCTTCGGCAAGCAGTTTGCTGCGGATGTCGATGATCTTGATCCGGAAGTCGTTGATTCGGTTGTTGACCTGGATGGCCAGTTTGCTTTTTCCCATGGCCCGCTCCTTCTGTTGGTTCCACAACTCCGGATCACAGTCGCATTGGGTGTAGATTTCCTGTCGGAATCCGCCGGTTGTGATGCGTGCGCTGATCGGTGCCTGCCCGTTTTTCTTGGGCCTTCCCTTTCGCATCAGGAAAAGGATTGTAAAAGACTCTTGTCTCATGGCTTTGAAAATTTTGAGGTTAACAAAACGCTGACAAGAAAAATCTATTGCGGTGTAAAACGCAGCAGTTCAATGTATTACGTGCTAAATCGGGAGCAATGGCCCGGGAAAGCCTTATTTTGGAGGCCTTGTTCCCTAATGCCCACCAGAAATCGGGAGCAAGGATGCTTTTGGCAACATCTTTCGTTATAAAAGAGCCTGTTCGATAATTTGTTGATATACAATCATTTTGCCTTGTTTTGCATCCGGGCTTCCACAAAAAAAGGAGCCCCGAAAAAAGCTCCTTTGTGCGGATAAAGGGACTCGAACCCCCACGCCGTAAGGCATCAGATCCTAAGTCTGACGTGGCTACCAATTACACCATATCCGCAGTCAGTCAGACAAAGGTAGATAAAAATTTACAATTCTCAATCCCGAACGTCGATTTATCCGGCTTTTTTGGTTACTTTTGTGGGGAATATCTCACTATGCCGAAACTCGTTACCCTCGTCCTTGCGCCCCGACAGGCTGCCGATGCGAAATTTTATACGTCGCTGGCCGCCCGACGTATGGGTATCCGCGAGGACGAAATTGCCCTTGTCCGGGTCGTCAAGCGCTCCATCGATGCCCGGCAACGGCAGGTCAAGGTCAATCTCTCGCTCGAAGTTTATGTCGATCGCGAGCCGCAGCCGGCTCCCGTCCACTTCGACTATCCCTCCGTGGCGGGGCGGACCGAGGTGGTGATCGTCGGCTCGGGGCCCGCCGGGCTCTTCGCCGCCCTGCGGCTCATCGAACTCGGGTTGCGGCCCGTCATTCTGGAACGGGGCCGCGACGTCTCGGCCCGCAAGCGCGACATCGCGCAGATCAACCGCAACGGCGCCGTCGACCCCGATTCGAACTATGCTTTCGGCGAGGGCGGCGCCGGGACCTTTTCCGACGGCAAGCTCTTCACCCGCAGCAAGAAACGCGGCGATTACAACAAGGCCTTGCAGACGCTGGTCTTTCACGGTGCAACGCCCGAGATTCTCTTCGAGGCGCATCCCCACATCGGAACCGACAAACTGCCCCGCATCATGCAGAACATCCGGCAGACGATCCTCGATGCCGGAGGTCTCTTCCGCTTCGAGAGCCGCGTGACGGATCTGATCCTCGCCGACGGCCGTATCCGGGGCGTGATGTGCGGCGACGAACGGATCGAAGGCGCGGCCGTGGTTCTCGCAACCGGGCATTCGGCGCGCGATATTTATGAGTTGCTGCACCGCCGGGGCGTGCGTCTCGAAGCCAAGCCCTTCGCCATGGGCGTGCGCATCGAGCATCCGCAGGCGCTGATCGACTCGATCCAGTACCATTGCGAGACGCGCGGCGAATACCTCCCGGCCGCTTCCTATTCGCTGGTCAGTCAGGAGAACGGCCGCGGCGTCTACTCGTTCTGCATGTGTCCGGGCGGTTTCATCGTCCCGGCCATGACCGATGCCGCACAGTCGGTCGTCAACGGCATGTCACCCAGCGGCCGTACGTCGCCCTATGCCAATTCGGGGCTGGTGACCGAAGTCCGGCTCGGGGATTTCGAGCCCCTGCGCGCCGAGTGGGGCGAGTTGGCCGGACTGAAATTCCAGCAGCAGTTCGAGGAGCTGGCGCGCCGCGAGGGCGGGGAGCATCAGATCGCCCCGGCGCAGCGCGTCGCCGACTTCGTGGCCGGGCGGGCAAGCGGCTCGCTGCCCCGTACCTCCTACATCCCCGGAATCACCCCTTCACGGCTCGACCGCTGGATGCCCGACTTCATCGCCCGGAGCCTGCGGCAGGGGTTGACGACCTTCGGACGCCGCATGCGGGGCTATGTGACCAACGAGGCCGTGGTCGTGGGTGTCGAGTCGCGGACGTCGACGCCCGTGCGGATCCCGCGCGACCCCGCAACGCTCATGCACCCCGAAATCGGGGGGCTCTTCCCGGCCGGAGAGGGGGCCGGATACGCCGGCGGAATCATCTCGGCAGCGCTCGACGGCGAGCGTGTCGCCGAAAAAATCAAAGAGTTCATCCGATAACCGACAGACCCATGAATCCGAAAGTCAGTGTCATCATTCCGGTTTACAACGTCGAACGCTTCCTGACCCGCTGCCTGGACAGCGTGGTGGCGCAGACGCTGCGCGAGATCGAGATCATCTGCGTCGACGACGGAAGTCCCGACCGGTCGATCGACATCCTGAACCGGTATGCCGCGCAGGACGACCGTGTGCGCGTGATCTCGCAGGAAAACCGGGGTCTGGGCGGCGCCCGGAACCGCGGCGTAGATGCCGCGACGGGCGAATACATCCTCTTCGTCGATTCCGACGACTGGATCGATCCGGAGTATTGCCGGGCGTTGTACGATGCAGCCCGGGAGACCGGGGCCGACGTGGCGTGTGCTTCGATCCTGAAATCCAAACCTTCCCGCGAAAAATGGACGATCCGATATGCGGAGCGAATCGTGGTGGAGACGCTCGAAGAGCGCTTCCGGCTGGCCCATTGTCCTCCGGATTTCTACGTGATGAACAAACTGATCAAACGGGAGCGGCTGCTGGACCTGGGGCTGCGGTTCCGCGAACGGGTCTGTTACGAGGATGTCGAGTACATGATGCGTCTGCTCGGCGAGTGCGGCCGGCTGGTGACCGTGCCGGGTGTCGTCTATCACTACATGTTCAATGCGACGTCGATCACCAAGAGCCGCCAGACCCTCAAAAAACAGCAGGACAAGTACGAGGCACACCGGCATTTCGTAGCCTACGCCGACCGGATCGGGCTGCGCCTGGCTCCGAGGTACCGCTCCGTGACCCGCCGCCTGTTCGAGTGGTGCGGCGTGACGCTCCTCAAACAGAAGGAGTGCGATGGCGTGCGTACATGGCGGCTTTTCGATTTCTTACCGATTTGGAGAACTCATGAAAAAGAAGGAAATGGATATTGATCTGGTCTACCTGTGGGTCGACGGCAGCGATCCCGAATGGTTGGCCAAGAAGAATTCCTATCTGCCGGACGACCGGCAGTTGCCTCCCGATGTTGCGGGGACATGCCGTTATGTGGAAAACGACGAACTGCGCTATTCGTTGCGGTCTGCCGAGCGGTTTGCGCCGTGGATTCGGCGGATCTTTATCGTGACCGACGATCAGACGCCCCGCTGGCTCGATACGGAGAATCCCCGCGTGCAGGTGGTTTTTCATCGGGATTTCATCCCGGCCGAGGTGCTGCCGTTGTTCAACTCTGCCGCGCTCGAATGGTTCCTGCCCGATATTCCCGGATTGTCGGAGCATTTCCTCTATGCCAACGACGACATGTTCTTCGGGGCTCCGGTCGATCCCGGGTTCTTTTTCGAGGAGAGCTCCGGGTTGCCGATCGCCCGGCTCAAAAGGCAGCGCTTGAAGAAGCACGACGACGATATTTATTGCCACAAGATTCTCTGTATGCAGCAGCTGGTGCGGGCGCGTTTCGGTCGCTGTACGTCGCTGGCGCCCCACCACAATGTCGACGCCTATCTCCGGACGGATTTTCTGAAATGCCGGGAGACGTTCCGCAATGAGATGCCGCTTGTCGCCAACCGTTTCCGTGCGGACGAGGATTGGCAGCGTTCGCTGGCGCTCTATTACAGCCTGGCTCTGCGCCGCGCCGTTCTGCGCAAGGTCAACCGCTACAACAAGGTGCACGGATGGTCGGGGTATCTGCGTTCGTTCCTCGGCAAGCGCTGCGGCAGCGATTCACGCTGCATTCCGGCCTATACGCAGGATCTGCAAGGGGTGATGGACAAGTATGCTCCTTCGCTGTTTTGTCTGAACGACGATCCCCGCGTCTCGGATGCGGATCGCCGGCGGATCGGGCAGTTCCTCGAAACGCTGTTCCCCGGCAAATCCTCCTTCGAGAAATAGCGGGCCTCCCTCCCGGGCATTCGGGGCACCGGGTGGCGCGTCGTGTGGATGCGCTGCGGTCAGTCGCGGAGCTCCCCGGGGGATTTACGGTCCGTTTCGGGGGCCGTAGCGGATGTCTGACGGATGGCGTGGCGGTCGATTCCCTGTTCGCAGCGGAGCCGGTGATCGCGGATCGTCTCGCGGTAGCGCTGTTCGTTGACGTCGCTTCCCGAGCGTTCCGCAAGGTTGTGGTGCAGGTGGAAGACGATGCCGCGGAATTTCATGCAGCGCTGCTTGATGCCGCAATTTTTCAGCCGGATGCAGATCTCCGCATCTTCATATCCCCAGCCGTTGAACCGTTCGTCGTAGCCGTTGACGCGGATCAGGTCCTCGCGCCAGAAGGCCATGTTGCAGCCGCGGGGCGAGCGGGTCGGTCCGAATGTCAGGTAGAGCAGCGATGCGATGGGGGAACGGACGGCGTTGTTGCTGCTGCTGATGCCCTTCATCAGCGGCGACAGCGAGGTGATCTCGCCGTTGAGCACCTTCTGGGTCAGCATTTCGGTGATGATTCCGCGGGATCCGGTCACGAAACACCCTTTGCGGGCGAAGATGATGTGGTCCTGAATGAAATTCCGGTGGAGGATCAGGTCGCCGTCGATCTGGATGACGTATTCGCCCGAGCTGGCGGCAATGGCCTTGTTGCGGATCGCAGCCAGCCGGAATCCCCGGTCCTCATGCCAGATGTGGTGTACGGGAACCGGCGAGATGTTCTCGAAATGCTTCACGACATCTCGGGTGCTGATGCCCGAGCCGTCGTCCGCGATCAGGATCTCGGTCGGCATTACGGTCTGCTGCATGACGCTGTCGAGACACAGATAGAGGGCGCGCGGCCAGTTGTAGGTGGAAATTATCAGGGAAACTGTCATGATACGGTGCGAATTTATCTGGTCGTATGGCTACGACCTGCAAAAAAACTGCCGTGTGGCCTGGTGAGAACTCTCCCGACCGGTTTATTTCTTACAAATGTAATAATTTATCGGTTATTTCAATATACTTGTCCTGTTTTTGGCGCTTGTCCTGTAATAAACGTCTTTTTGGAACAAATACTGCACAGCCGTCTCTGGCGTGTGCTCTGTCGGAGCAGGTTTCTAAATTGTTGAATGTCGGGGTATTGGTGCTTGTGTTCGGCCGGAGAAATTAATTTTTCTGGAAAAATTCGAAAAATATTTTAATAAATACTTGCGCGGATCGTTTTTTCGGCTTATCTTTGCAGCGAAGTTTTAAGGTTCATTTAGGTTAGTAGTTTTAGGTTGGTGAGGAAACTGTGGAATCGGGACTGGCTCCGGATTCCGGGTTTCCTTTTTTTGTGCCTTCTTTTTTCCGTTTGCAATCCGCCTCTGTCGGTTGCGCCCGTTTTGCCTTTTTCCCGGGAATCGAGCGGAAATACGATCCAAAGTTTTAAAAATGAATGGTTTGCCTTCTGTCGGTATGTTCTGCCCCGATAAGAAATTGGTTTGCCAATGTTACCAAATTGTTAAATATATTTAAAATATTCATAAAATATTTGCATAACTCAATTTCTGCCCTTATCTTTGCGGTGAAGTTTTAAGGTTCATTTAGGTTAGTAGTTTTAGGTTGGTTGAGGAGATCGGCAGGTTGTGACGGATGATCCGTCACTAAGACTTGAAGGCGGTGCTCGCCTGACAAGTCGAATACCTCCGATTGACCCTCATTTTTGGAGGGGTTCTTCCCCCGCCAAAAAAAAGGTTCCCCGTCGTGATGACTCGGACCTTTTTTTCGTTTTGGGACCTGGGGGTTCGTACCGGGCGTCACTCGTTGCCCGGATCTTCTTCGTCGTCCAGCATGGCGCGGCTGATCGCCACTTCCACGCTCCCCAGGGCATAGCAGCCGATTTCATAGGGATTGTAGCAGAAGACGAATCCGTCGGGCGTGATGCGGAAGTTCTCCGTCGGGAGGATGTATTCCGGGAAGAATCCGGCCCGTGTGAGCGCTTCGTCGGTCGGAGCGTCGTACTGTCGTTCGATTTCGCGGCGGATCAACCCGCCGAGCCGTTCCATCTCTCCTGCGGTGAGGAGGTCGGCCAGCGAGAGTTCGAAGCCGTCGGTCAACGAATAGGTATGGCATTCGGTGCCGTACATCCCGTGTGCTCCTCCGGTGTACCCTGCACGGGTAATGACGCAGCAGAGAAGCGAATCCACTACCGAGATCTCCGATTCGGCCGAGATTTCGTATTCCGCACCGCCCGGACCGCTTCCCTCGGGGAGGTAGTTGGTCAGAATTTCGTTCAGGGCGGCTTCCGCTCCTTTTTCCGCCGTGTCGGAGAATGCTTCGAGTTGGAAGAAGTAGCCGATGTTGGCCTGTTCGATGGTTTCGAGTGCGGGGGAGTCCGACGCATTGCGGATCGTGGCGAAGCGGTAGTCGACCTGACAACTGTTCCCGTTCCGGGTGAGGAGCGTGTCGATGCACAGGGTGTCGAGCTTCGGGAGAACGGGCCGCCTGGTGCATGCGGCCAGGCAGAGGAGACTCGCAAGAGGCAGAAAATGTCGGAGTTTCATGTCGAAAAATCGAATTGATCCATTCGTAAAGATAGGAAAAAAGCGGCTTCGGGCAAGAAATCCGGAAAAAAATCGCAGATTTTGTCGGAAAATTTTGGAGATTCAAAAGAAGGCGCTATCTTTGCACCACAAAACGCGACATGGTGGATTCATCTAAGGGTTAGGATACATGCCTCTCACGCATGACATAGGGGTTCGAATCCCCTATCCACTACAAGAAAAGCGATCGGAAACGATCGCTTTTTTCGTGTTTCCTGTGCGATGCGGAGCGTGGAACGGGATGCGGAGTCCGGAATCGGCCGGGAGTGGGTGCGGAGCGACGGCCGCAAATACGACGGCCGCCTGTTCAGGGCGGCCGTCGCGTCGGTTCATTGAGTTTGTTAGGTTGGTGGGTTATTTTTCGAGTTTCCCCTTGAAGCGGTCCAGCTGCCGTTTCAGGGCGTCGATCGCTTCGTCTACCGACTCCTCGAAGGCTTTCGACTGGTGGCAGGCGACCAGATCCTCTCCCGGCATGTGGAGCGTGATGGTTGCGATCTTGTTTCCTTTTTCGTGGTCTTTATCGAGTTTGAGAATGACCTCGGCTCCTGTCGAGCGCTCCGCAAAGCGGTCCAACTTCGCCATCTTGGCATTCACGAATTCGATCAGCCGTTTGTCGGCGTCGAATTTCACGGATTGAATCTGTACGTTCATAGCCTTACAGTTTATAAAATTAATCACTTGCCTCCCTTTTCGCGGGGATGGGCCTTCGCGTAAACCTCCCGGAGCCTGGCGATGCTGTTGTGGGTGTACACCTGGGTTGCCTGCAACGAGGCGTGGCCGAGGAGTTCCTGGATCTCTCGCATGTCGGCGCCTCCGTTCAGCAGATGGGTGGCGAACGTATGGCGGAGTACGTGGGGACTTTTCTTACCCTGTACGCCGCCTCGGTCGAGTTCCGCTCTGACGATGCGGTAGACGGTGGTCCGGGATATTCGTTTGCCTTTGTGAGTTAAAAATAGGGCTTTTTCCGAAGATTTGCAAATATTTTGCCGTTCAATTAGTCCGAGATAGTGCGAAATTTTTTCCCGGACGGGTTCCAGAATCGGAACCAGCCGCTCCTTGTCACCCTTTCCGCGGATGCGCAGCGAGGAGCCGTCGTCGGAGAAGTCGTTGCGGTCGATGCCGATCAGCTCCGCAAGTCGCAATCCGCAGGTGTAGAGGAGCAGGATGATGAGCGAGTTCCGCTCGCGGTCGAACAGGTCGGTGTCGAATCCGCATTCGTTGACGATCCCGTTCATGCGGCTTTCGGGAACGAAGGCCGGGAGGCGTCGGGCCGTTTTGAGCGACGAGACCGACTGCACGACGTTGTGCGTCACGACGCCCTGCACGAGGAGCCAGCGGAAGAACGAACGCAGCGACGAGACCTCGCGGTTCATCGACGCTGCGCCGATGCCGTCCTCTTCGGTGCGGTGGAGGATCCACGCCCGGATGTCGTCGGTCGTGGCGGTCTGCAACCCGGCGGGGGTGTCGGGGATTCCCGACCACGCCAGGAATTGCTCCACATCGTGGCGGTAATTGCGGATTGTGAGCGGCGAGTAACGCCGTTCGGCTTCGAGATATCGGATGAATTCGTCCAGCATCGAAGCAAAGATAGGGAAAAACCCGTATCTTTGTATGCAAAGAAGCCGAAGTTATGAAACAGCGATGGAAACCCGGCACGGTGCTTTATCCGTTGCCGTCGGTGTTGGTGAGCTGCGGGGCGACGCCCGAGGAGTACAACCTGCTGACTGTGGCGTGGACCGGGACGGTTTGTTCGGACCCGCCGATGTGCTATGTCTCGATCCGCCCCGAACGCCACTCATATGGGATTATCCGCCGCACGGGGGAGTTCGTCATCAACCTCACGACGCGGTCGCTGGCCCGAGCCACGGACTGGTGCGGCGTTCGCTCCGGGCGGGATTTCGACAAGTTCCGCGAGATGGGTCTGACGCCCGTTGCATCGGATCTTGTTGCGGCCCCCGTTGTCGAAGAGTCTCCCGTGAACATCGAATGCCGGGTCCGGCAGGTTGTGCCGCTCGGCAGCCATGACCTGTTTCTGGCCGAGGTGGTCGGCGTTCAGGTCGACGAGGCCTACCTCGATCCCGAGACGGGGCGTTTCTGCCTCGAACGCGCCGATCCGATCGTCTATTCCCACGGGGACTACTTCGCCCTGGGTGAGGCGTTGGGGCATTTCGGGTGGTCGGTGCGCAGGAAAAAACGTCCCGGAAGACGTTAGGCTTTGCTCCGCTGCCGTCATTTTCGGAGATTGACAAAACTTTGTCCGTGGCTGGCCGGTGGAGGCTTTATGAACCGTATATTCAGACCGGACGATTCGATATGGAATTTACAGAGTCCGGGGAGACCCTCCGGCTCGCCAATGAGCTTCGATTTTCTCCAAGGGGACATTCTTGGTCTCCGGGACATAAAAATATCCCCAGATGATTCCGCACAGGGCGATCAATCCGTAAAAGAAGAAGGCTCCGGCCGGATTCCCGATCGTTTCGCCTTGTACGGTGATTTCAGAACCGGGCAGTGTGAAGAGCCGGACAATCTTGAAGAACGTAAAGGCGACGATGCTGTTGAAAATCCATACGGACAAGGACCCGAGCGAAGAGCCGATGCCCCGAACCCGAAGCGGAAATACTTCCGTAATGATCAACCACCCGAGCGGGCCGATACTGATGGCGAAGAAGGCGATGTAGAGGAAGATTAGCAGGATGGACACTCCGCTGCCGAATCCGCCCAGTCGGGCATTCAACAGAAAACAAGCGCCGAGAGCCAATAACGAGAGCGAGATTCCACCCATCCCGAGAAAATACAACTTCCGACGTCCCCACCGGTCAACGAAGTAGATCGAAACCAGTGTAAAGATGACATTTACCAGCCCGACACCTACCGAAGCCCAGATTGCGGATACTGCATCCGTAAAGCCGGCCATCATGAAGATCTTTGGACAATAATACATGATTGTGTTGATGCCGACGAATTGCTGGAAGAACATGATCCCGATGCAAATAATCAGCGCATTGCGTAGCCATGGGCGGAATATCTCGCGCCATCCCGCCTGCTTTTTGCCATTCTCGATCTCGGCGGCGATCATGGCAATGCGTTGTTCGATCATCTGCGGAGGTTCGATTTTTTCAAGCACCCGACGTGCTTCGGCCTCACGGCCCCGGGTATAGAGCCATCCGGGAGTCTCGGGCAGAAACCACATCCCAATGAAGAGTATCACCGCCGGAATTACGCCTACAAGAAACATCGGACGCCAGCAATCGGCAACAGAATTGTCTGCAAAATAGAGATCGCTCATGTAGGAAACCAGGATGCCGATGGTTACCATCAGTTGAAACATGGAAACGAGGCGACCTCGGATTTTTGTCGGGGAGATCTCTGCGATATAGAGCGGAACGACGAACGACGACACGCCGATGGCGATTCCGAGAAACAGCCGGGCTCCGATTAACTGGACCGTTGACGTGGCCAGCCCGGACCACATGGCTCCGAGTCCGAATACGATAGCAGCGATCAGAATGATCTTTCGACGTCCGAATCGGTCGGTAATCCGGCCGCAGGTCAGTGCTCCGAGAATTGCCCCGACGAGTCCGGCTGTCGTGATGGTTTCGACCATCGAGTCGTCGATGCCGAAGTATGGCTGGAAATAGGGTATGGCACCCGAGATTACACCGGTGTCGAAGCCGAATAGCAAGCCTCCTGTTGCTGCAATGATTGCGACGATGTACACCAACCAACGATTGTAATTCGTTTTCATGACTGTCTTGGTTTAAGGGATGTAGTTTTTCCAGGCCGCAGCTTTGAGATTCGGATAAGGAATATAGGCGAACAGGGAGGGATTTTTCTCGAATGTCGTATAGATCGCCTCTCCGGGGACAATGTTGAGTTCGGGATGCGGATCTGGTTTTTTGCATGTCAGTTCCGAAACTTGGTAAGCGGGGTTTGCTTCCCATTCGATTCCGTTTTTTTCGAGGACCGGAAACCAGGCGATGCCGTTGTGTGCCCTCACGCCTTTATAATCGAATCCATAAGCACGATCGCACCAGGCGCCGAAGGTCAACGGACGGTCGGGATTAGCGCTGATGGTCGCATGAGCCCAGCCCGGAGGTACGATGATCACATCGCCGGGGCGACCGTACACGGCAAAGCATCGTCCCGGATCGTCTTCGGCACGTTCCTGCATGTAGATGATCGCTTCGCCGTCCCATATTTCATATACCTCGGGCGTTGACCAATGGCTCAATGGAGACAAAACATGAATATGTCCTTGGCTGCGGATCGGCTCGCAGCCGAGGCGTCCGGCCGCGTATGTTACCACGCCATAGAGCAGATGAAGCTCATTGAGCAATGCGCGGTGTTCTGTCTTGCCGATATCCATGGCGATTGAATAGACAATTTCAGGCCCATCGCAATCGGGGTTGCGCAGGCTTTTGCGGATGTCGTCGAGTCTGCGATTCTCGACCTGGGGACCGAAGATCCCCGGTCCGTATTCGAACCCCATCGGCTCCGTCGTAGGCTTAATATCGATTCCGGGATAGAATTCCATGATTTCTCGTTTTAAGGATTTGTTCTGACATAGGCTTTGATGGTTGCGCACTCCTGTCCGCAACTTTCGCCGCTCGGCGTGATCCGGTACGCTCCGACGGCTGCCGGGACGATGAAGGTTTCGGCATAGTGGACGACGAAAGGAGCAAAACGTCCGGAGGGGCTGTCGACGGTCACTTCCCGCCCTTCGACCAGATTCAGGACGTTGACACCTCCGTTCGTGTGGTGTATGACCGGCTTGTGAAACCAGTGGCGGCGGGTTTCGATGAATTCGCGTTCATGAAGCCCGGTTCGCTCCTCCCGCCAACCGTCGCCCTCGGACACCGGGGTGACCCGATCCAGAATATTGGCCCGGACCCACTCCTCGTCTCGATCCCATTGGATTACGTGTTTGCCGTGACCGATGTTGATGGGGCGCGGACGGCCGTCAAGGCCCAGACGCCCCCAGTCCCATAATTTGAACGTGAAAATATAGGGCGTGGCGCTGATTTCGAGAACCATCGATTCGGCGCCCGAGCAGTGAATCGTCCCGGCGGGAATGAGTACATGTTGATGCTTCCGGACTGGATATTTTCCGACATATCGTTCGGCATCGAACTGCCCGCTTTGTTGAGCCTCTTCGAGGGCTGTGATCAGATCCGTTGGAACGGTTCCGTTTTTCAAACCCAGATAGACGCAGGCTCCTTCGGCGGCATCCAGCAGATAGTAACTCTCGTCCTGGGTATAGTGCATGCCGAATTTCTGCTGAATATAGGTTGTCAGCGGATGTACCTGCAAACTGAGATTGCCTCCCTGCATCGTGTCGAGAAAATCGAACCGAATGGGAAATTCTTCGCCGAATCGGGCATGAACGGCATCTCCGAGCAGTCGGCGGGGTTGGCAGAAGACGAGATTCAACGACGGAATCTCGATGTCCGTCTCTCCGAAACGCAACAACAGACTGTTTTCTTCGGGAACGCAGTCGAAACACCAGGCGTAGTTGGCCGGTTCGGGGTTCAATCCGCAGATCTCCTTCATCCATTGTCCGCCCCAGGGCCCCGGATCGAAAAAGGGAACGACGCGGAATGGTTCGGAAGCCGCTTTTTCAAGCCCTGAAAACATCGTTGCGGCGGCAATCATTTTAGGAATTTGTGGCTGATTGGTATCGAGAATCAGATCCATCTTCGGGAACAGTTGGCGTTTGAACCGGTCGCAGATCCTCCAATCGACGAAGAATGCCCGCTTGTATTTGAGCGAGGCCCGTTCGCCTCGGTTGTCCGCACCGATGTTCCCGATCTGTCCGGCCCGCATCCGACGTTGAATTTCCCATCGCGCCATATCGGCGTAGACCAACAGATCATGTGCCGGAGCGAGGTATGCGGCGCCGGTCCCATATACGATGACCAGTCCCGAAGCCTTGCAAATTGTCGAGCGAATGGCTTTCGTTCGGTCCGGATCGAAATAGATGTCGATGTCGTATCGGGTCATGAAGCCGAAAAGTTCGTCGTCCGTAACATCCTCTTTCAGCCGTTCGTCGATCTGGGCAGGCGGGAGCATGGCCTGTGAGGAGTCCACGAGAAGTTCCGGATTCAACGTCCGCAAACGGTGTGTCAGCTCTTCAATTTCAACGCCGGGGTAGCATTCGACGACAAGCACCCGGCGGCCTTGTGTCCCGATTTGCCGCTCGATTCGGCCCAGAATCGCATCCCATCCGATCGTACAGTCCGACCACAGGCCCTCATCCATCCGGATGGCGGGAAATTTGTCGTAATTCGATGCATGCTGCATGTATCTCTTCATCTTTGTCAGATATTATGGATCAAACAATATACGGCTCCGAGAATGGCCGCATGTTCGCATTTCTCGGCCGCTTTGAGAAGCACCCGTCCGTGAGGAGTCCACGCATGTTCATCGATTTTCGCCTGCATATAGGGCAGGATGACATGCGAACTCTTCATGACGCCTCCGCCGATGATGACCACCTCGGGGTCATAGGCGTGGATGTAGCTGACCACGGCTGCCGACCAGACATCCATGCAGTGGTCCCGCAGGGATCGTGAAAACCGGTCGCCCTGCTCGGCCAGTGAAAACAGCGTTCTGAAATCCTGGGTCGCCGCTTGGGAAAAGGCGCTTGTCCCGTAGCCATCGGTCTCTTTTGCAATCAACGGCAGACTCCACGATCCGGCTTCGGCTTCCACGCACCCCCGGTTCCCGCAATTGCATCGGCGACCGTTGTAATTTACCGTGATGTGGCCTCCCAGACAGCCATATTGCGAGTGTACGCCCCGGATCAGACGGCCTTCCGTGATGACGGCTGTTCCGATTCCTGTTCCGATGGTCATCGTGACGAGGTTGTCGAACCCTCTTCCCGCGCCGTATTTCCACTCTCCGACCGCTGCAATCCGAGCATCATTGTCGATGAAAAAACGACAGTGCCATTTGTCTGCGACCCATTTTTTCAGATCGATGTGTTCGGCCGAGACATATTTGCCGTTTGTTGCGCGGATTTTCTGCCTGTAAAAATCGACCTGCCCGGCAAATCCGAACGCAATTCCGTCCAGTACCGTTACATCATGCCGACGGATCATGCCCTCGACGATCGATTCGATTCTTGCCATCGACAGCGTAAAATCTGCATCCGGACACGCCTCCACGGAGGCGAAATCGATGATCTGTTCATTTCGGACCAACCCGATCTTGATGATCGTTCCGCCCAGATCTACTCCTATTGCAACCATCTATTCCGTTTTGATCAGTTGGGGTTTTCCGTTGACTTGCTTGACTCGAGCCGAGAACCCATGTGTTGCGATTGATGCATAGTCATGTCCGGCATCCGAGGGCCAGCAGGCTCCGAATGAGAATATCTCGTTTCCCGTATTGACCATGCGGTGTGCGACCCGGCCCGGTATATAGTGCAAACTTCCGGGAAAGACGCGTTCGGCCCAGCATTTCCGATTTTCGTCCATCAGCAGCAGGAGCCCTTCGCCGTCGAGACCCCAGTAGAACTCCGCGCGGTCGGCATTCGCATGGAAGTGGCCCTTGGTCATCATGTATTCATCGCCGACCATCCAGGGATGAATCCGCGTAACCCCGAAATAAAGTCCGCCGGAGGTGCCTTCGCCAACCGGGAGGAGGCTGGCCACTTCATAGGCCAGCGCCTCCTGCGGAAGACGTTTGAGGGCCTCTTCACCCTCGAATATGCCGGTCAGGCCACCGATGGTCCGTATGCTGTTCTCCACCTGCTCCCCGACGAGTCGTCCCTCCGTGAAAAGCGCGTCGGGCATGGTGATTCCGTTCCTTGTCATCATTTTTGTTTTTATTTAATAGTTCTACCATTTCAGCGTCATGGTTGCCATCGCCGGAATCCGACAATGAATCTGATCCCTGCCGCAAATCACCGTCATGCTTTGCTCGTCTGCCGTGTTCAGCAGAACGGCTACACAACTGCCGTCGGGATTCCGGAAGGCAACACCGCGCAACCCGCCATCCTTCGGAAGCGTTACGCCCACGCGACGGGCTCCCGGGTCGATGAATCTCGAGAAATGTCCGCACAGGTAGTATTCCGGATTGTAGGTGATTGCTCCGCTCTTTGAATCAACGGTCACGAATCCGCGGCAGGAGGGGCATCCGTTGGTGACCGGGCCGGAGTTCTCGTCGGTCGACAGATACCACAACAGTACGGTACTCGTAAAGTGTTCGATGTTGCCGATGAACACCTCTCCCACGAGCCACTTCATGATTCCCGGAAGGTCTTGTGCTCCCCAACCTCCGAGCGAACACTCCGTGTGGTAAATCTCCTTGTCGGGGTGACGCTCATAGACATTCTTCATCAGTTCGGGTGTCCCTCCGTAGCAATGGAATCCCGTACCGGCCACATACCGGTTCGCCAGCGAATCGTCCAGGATCGTGTTGGCATAGTCATAAAGATCCCAATTGTGGTCGAAGCAGAGGATTTTCGTGTCGATTTCCCGCTCTTCGAAGGCCGGGCCGAGGTGGTCGCGGATGAAATCCCGTTGTTGTTCGCCCGTCATCAGCATGTTCGGGTAGCGGGGCTCCGGAACGAACTGCTCATAGAGCGGTTCGTTCTGGATGGTTATCGCTTCGACATTGAGTCCGTATTCCTGTTTCATCGTTTCAACGTATCGGACGAAGTAACGGGCCAACGCTGGATAGTGATGTTTTTCCACGCTTCCGGTGAAGAGGTGTTTCGAGCCCTTCATCCAGGCCGGGGGCGAGCAGGGGCTGCCGAGGATTTTCAGATCGGGATTGAAATCCTGTGCCAGCTGGAAATAGGGGATCACGTCCTCATCCTTTTCCATCGAGAAATGGGCCATTGCCTCGTCCGTCTCTCCGGCAGGCATGTCATCGTAGGTGTACCACTCCATCGAATTGTCGGTGGATCCCATGATCATCCGGAGATAATTCAGCCGGATACCGGACTTTCCGAACAACTTCTCGAACAGCGGGCCGAGGTCCTGGCCGGCGACGTAATTGTCAAATACATAGGCCGAGTTGTCACAGATGGCCCCGCCGAATCCGATCATCTGCTGGTAACAGGTCTGTAAATCGATCGTCATCGTTACGCCCGGATTCGATTCTTTGCTTTGCGACGGGGATTCGATCCGCACATCCGGTTCCCGGGAAAGGAGTTTCGAGCCGTCACCGGTCGTTATCCAGATTTCGGCATGACGTTCCGGGGTGCATGCTCCGCAAAGGAGCAGGAAAAGCACCAGCGCTTTCGTCGTTTTTTGTTTCATCGTTTCCCGGTGTTTTAAGGTAAGACATCTGTTTTGTCGAATGTCATCGTATAACTCCCGTCACCGCCGGACAAGTCGACCGTCAGGGTGTAGACGCCCCCGTAATCCACACACTGGAAATTGCCGCCTCCGCCATCGGTGATACCGTCCGGGTAGGGAGTTGCAAAATTTGCCGGTTGATAGTTGTCCAGGCCCCATCCGGCGGCTCCGTCCGCTCCGACGATCCGCAACAGTGCGGGAGCCGACGTATCCATGTTCTGAATGGCAATTCTGCACTCGTAACAGGTTTCGGATATCCGTTTGAGCACTACATGGGTATCCCAGACCAGATAACTTCCGATGGAAGCCGCATCGCAGAAATTCGCGCCGGTCATCCACAGGGCATCCGGTACGGTCATCGTCCGATCGGGAGCCAGCATTTCTACGGACCCTTCGGCAAGATTGAGGCTGAATGTCCAGCGTTGGCCGCTCGGCCCGACGTAGGTGATTGTATTTCCTTCTATGCGGAAGAAACGTTTGTCGGCTGCCAATTCGCCGAGCGGCATGGCGGCCGGTACGGTTAACGTGGCTCCTTCGTTGAAGGTAAAGATCTCGGAGGGCTTGAACCAATAGGGGTATTCGATCGACACGGGAGCCGACAACAGCGATCCCGTCAATTCGATGGCTGTTTTTTGTTCTCCGTCGACCCGTATTCCCTCGATGGCCGAGTAGACTGTTTCATGCAGTTCGTTGACGATGGAGATCAGAGAGAAGGTTGAGGTTGCTTCGTCGTATTCGACCGTGATGTCGTAAGTGCCGGCATCCTTGACGTAGAGCGGTGTCGATGCGTCCGATACCGTGAATGCTCCGTTGTCGTAACCGATTCCGCTGGACCAGTCGATGTTTCCGCCCGTACTCTTCACCAGTTTGAACTCTCCCTGTTCCAATGCGACGCCCGTTGCCGACCAGATCGATTTTCCGGATTCGCTGTATCCGGAGATTTCGGGTCCGAGTACGGTCCAGTTCGGATTGATCGCCGGGCCGACCACGTAATAGGAAGCTACTTTTATTTTGGGCAGCTGCAACCGGAAATCGGCGATACTGAACCCGATCCGATATCCCTGTGCGGCCTCGGAGAGTTGCAGGTCGGCAAAATCTTCTGCGCCGACAGCCATTTGCTTTGCCTCCTTGCAGCCCCAGACGATTCCGGTTCCGTCGCTTTCCGAAGCAATTTTGATCCGGGCTCCCTGTGGCAGATTCGTTTCGGTTTCGAAGAGGGATGGATTGTCCGCATTCTTCTCCATACTGACGGTCGACTCTTCACCGTCGATGACGAGATACAACCGGTTGAACGTAGGTGCCGACACCTCGATTGGAAGGCTCTTTTCGGACAGATTGCCTTTGTCGTCTTCGGCCCGGACCGTGATTTCATAACGGCCTTCGGGGCTGACGGGACGGTAGTCGATGAACAGCTCCTCTTGGATGTCCAGTTTTTGTCCTTTGGGCTCGAAGGTCCGGGAGTCGACCACGGATCCGGTGATGTCCGTCATTGTGACCGAGACCGTTGCCAGAGACTCGTTGTCCGAAACTGATGTTCGGACCGTCACTGTGGATCCGAGCGTGAACCCGTCGGCAGGTGATAGTTCAAATGCTCCGATGACCGGCTTCTGGGTATCGTACGAGGTGTCGGGTTCTTCGTGCTCTTTTTCACAGGATGAAAGGAGTGTCGATACGAACAGTATCGAAAGGATGGCGATCATCCCATATTTCAAACTTTTCATAAGGATTCGGTTTTACGGTTTCATTTCATAAAATTCATAAACGGTATTCCGGCCTCCGACTTTCAGGTAGCGTCGGCTGACGGCCGGCTTTGTCTCTCCTTCGCGCCGGAATTCGGCCGTCAACAGATATCCGCCGGCGACGGACGGCAAGGTCAACAGGTAGGGAATGTCGCATTTGTAGTATGCTCCGATCCGGCAGTCAACCGTATCCTCGAAGACAATGTTGCCTTTTGTGTCGCGGAGTTTGATAGCGACCGAACCTTTGACCTCCGAGGGATTGTCGTTCACGCCGACCAGGTTAAAGACTATTTGTGATCCGGGGCGGTGCGGTTCCCGATGTTTCGTGTAGCGTTCGTCGACCAGATTGATGAAGACGGCAGACGGGCGGAATGCGTGTTCGAACCATCCGAAAACCGGAGCCGGTTTCAGATCCTTGATATGGTAGACGAACCAGTCGCCCGTAAAACCGTAGTTGTTCGTCAGGTGGCAGAATGCCAGCACGCCGGCCTGCGAACGCTCGGAACGCAGCCATTCGGTTTCCAGTTGCAGCCAGTAGGCTTGGAGTTCACGACGCTGTTCGGGTGTGGCATCCGGGCCCACGAAATAATCGTAGTTGTTGACCGTCAGTTTCGAGGGTTGCCCGTCCCGCCATAACCAAATCCAACCGTATTCGTTGACAAGTTGCGGAACTCCGGCATCCAGATACTGTGTGAATCCGGTCCATTCATCGAGTTTCCCCAGATCATACGGGTTGTTGGCGAAATAGTCGTTCAGCTCCTTCGAGTGCATGATTGTCAGAGCCCGATATGGGTGGGGCTCATCCATCTCGTCGTTCGACATCTGATCTGCTGTCATGTACCCGGCATCCCAGATTCGCGTGGGATCCAGTTGTTTCAACTCCGGGATGAGCGTATTGCCGATATAGTCGTCCCAGTTTTCGTTGATGGCGTCCCAGATTACGATGCTGGGGTGATTGCCGTCACTCCACACCCAGTCGTAGAATTGCGCGCGGGTTTCGTCGTTCCAGCCATGATTCTGCCAGTAGAACCATTCGTTTTGCAAAAGGATTCCCTCCTCGTCGGCGATGTCGTACCAGAAATCGGGAACGGGACCCACACAGATCCGCATGGCATTCCAGTGGACCTGTTTGGGGAGTTCGCCCATCAGCTTGCGGACCCACTCCCGGTCCCAGGCCAGGGCTCCGCAGTCGGGGTCCTCGAAAAAGCGTTGCAGGGTGATGTTGCTGCCCCGCAGGTAGATCTTCTCTCCGTTGAGGGTAAAATGCTTCCCGTTTTTGGAAAAGTCGCGCATGCCGAAGGTGAACTCGCGGTCATCGCACAGCCCCTTTCCGTCGTACAACTCCACGCGGGCACAATAGAGGAATGGATCGTCGGGCGACCATTTCCGGGCTGCGGGAATCGCCACGGAGGTTTCCAACTGCGTGAGATTGTCCCGGCGTACGGAGCCTCGGAACATTTTTGTGGCGACCTGGCGTCCCGTTTTCTTTTCATAGATGGATACTGCCACGCGGCACGAATCATACATCGGGTCTCCGAAATTCATCTGCGGCGGATAGCAGCTCCGGATCTGCAATTTGACGGTCGCAAGATCTGATGCGGCATCGGGCAGGATCAGCGCATGCTGAATCCGCAGGTCTCCCGTGAAGGAGAGCTCCACGTCGTCCCAGATGCCGGGCAGGTAGTGGACTTTCTCCTTGTCGATGCTCCCCGGCGCCTGACTGGGCAGCCAGGCGCGGTCGCCGACCTTGACCAGAATCTCGTTGCGTTCGCCGAACCGGATCGCATCGGTTACCGGCAATTCGATCGGCGTATAACACGATATGGAGGTTCCGGCATCCATTCCGTTGACATATACCTGCGTAACATATTGGCTTTTGGCGATTTTCAGGAAGACTTTCGTTCCGCGAAGTTCCTCCGGGATGTCCACGTATTTCCGATACCAGTTGTATTTCGGGGTGTAGTCCCGATCCAGAAAATTGAAACCCTCCTGCTTTTCGACCGTTTCGGGGCGTTTGAAAAATTTGTCGTATTCGTCAATGCGCGGTTCGGCCAGATGGACGAGTCCCGGCACCGGGATGGTTCTCGTAAACTTCTTCGGGGGAAATGCCGTCAATGTCTGCTCGAAATTCCATGCTCCGTTCAGGGAAAGTGTCGTCCGTCCCTCCGGAGCCGCAATGATGTTTGCTGCGACAATCAGCAGACTTCCCGTGAGGATGATCTTCTTCATGGTTGTCTATTTCCAGTGAAAACTTGCAATCGTTTCATTCGGTACCGTGTAGGAGAAGAGATGCGTGCCGTCCGATACGGTGATGCTCTGATCTGCTCCTGTCTCGTTGTAGACGACCAGCGCCTTGCTGCCGTCGGGATTCTTCGCCGCAACGCGCATCAATCCCGACGGGGTATATCCCGACGTGCCGATGATTCGTGCGCCGGTCCGAATGACGCGCATTTGTTTGACGGCATAGTATTCCGAATAGCGGGTGTAACCGCCTTCGGCCGCCTGTTCCAGCAATCCGTAGCAGTTTGTGGCGGCTCCCGGTGTCAGATAAGGCCCGTGGTTTGCGTCAAGCATGAGGTTCCAGAGCAGAACGCATTTCGACCAATTGTTCACCGCTCCGATGAAGAGGTTGCTCATCCACCATTTCAGATTGTTCCCGAAGCCCGGAGCCCATCCGCCGCCCGACTGCTCGGTAAAATAGATGTTCTTCGTCGGGTAGAGCGATTTGATCTCGATCTGTCCTTGAAGTGTTCCGCCATAAGCATGGAATGCGGCTCCGTCGACGATCTCGAAGGCTTCGGGATCGGCATATACATCCTTCACAAACTGGTTCAGATCCCAGTTGTGGTCGAAGCAGATGATCTTGGTGTTGATACCGTTTGCCTTGAATTTCGCACCGAGACTTTTGATGAACGTGATCTGCTGGGCTGCCGTCATGCGCATCGACATGGCATTGCCGCTGCTCAACGGTTCGTTCTGCGGACAGATCCCGTAGATGTCGATGCCCTCTTCGGCCATTGCCTGGACATATTTCAGATAATATTCGGCAAAATCCTCGATGCATTCGTCCTTCAACCCCGAGTCTCCGGGATCCCCGGTCCAGCGATCTCCCGTGCGCATCCATTTGGGCGCAGACCAGGTCGTTGCAAAGATCCGGATGTCGGGATTCAATGCGAGGACCTCTTTGAGTATGGGAAGCAGATCCCGGCGATCGGTCGAATGGATGGCGAAGTTGGAGATTGGAGGTGTGTCACAATACGTATAAAAATCGAGCGAATAGTCGCAGGCTCCGATCGAAAGACGAAGCGCAGAGATTCCCAATCCTTCTTCGGGATCGAAGAGTTCGCGTAATACACGCCCTCGCTCCTCTGTGTCCATGCTCCGGAGCAGATAGGCGGACGAACCGGTCAGGGCGGCACCGAAGCCGTCGATCTCCTGATATTGAGTTTGGTCGTCGATATGGATTACATTTGAGGCATTCAGGCTCACGTACTTGTCGAAAGCGATGGAGGGCATTTCGACCCCCCCCCAGCATGGATTCGTCGACCGCCGTCATCAGGATCTCGACATCCTCTCCGGCGTTTGTGTCTGTCGATCCGTTCAACTTCTTCGGGGGCACGCTGTCATCGGGGAAACAGCCGACGGCCAGCGCCATCGTGAGTATCCAGCAAAACATCATTGTCTTTTTCATGAGGTTCATTTTTCCGGTTCGTTTTTAGATTGATAATTGGGCTTCCAGCCCGAAGGAGTAGACGTCGAAAGTCACCGTATGCAGTCCCGCCGAGACGTTCTGTACCGGAATCGGAGTCGTATCTTCTCCGAGTTTGACCGCATTGTCCGTCACACTCCAATACCAGTTGAATCCGCTCTGGTCGATCCGGTTTGTTACCCGAACCACCGCATTTCGAGGTAATTCGACTTCTGTGCAGAACCGGGATGGATCCTCTTCGGTCGGTTCCATGACAGCCAGACTGCCGTCGGACAAAATCAGGTATAGTCGCGGGAATGATGGCTTGCGGATGTTGACGGAGGCTTCGGACGAGGATTTTGTGCCGTTGACGCTTTCCAGTTCCAGTAGAAATTGCATCCGGGTATCGTCCATCTGCGCCAGCAAGGGTACCTTGACCCGATATTCTGCGACGGATGCTGTTCCCGGAGTCCGGACGTCGGATTCATCGACCAGATAGATACCGTCGAGAATCGCTTTTACGTTTACTGTCGACAAGGGAACGTCGGATCCCTTTGCGGCAATACTCATTACGATCTCCTCCCCCGGCTGATAGGATTCTGCGGAGAAGGTTACCTCCGTGATGCGGGGGTTGTCCGTCGGATTGTTGTTGTCGCAGGCTGTCGCTGCAAGCAGCAACAGTCCGGCCAATGCGCTGTATCGTTTCATGGTTTCGGTGTTTAGTCGTTAATAGCCCGGATTCTGGTCGAGATTCGAGTTGGCATCCCGTTCGCTTTGGGGAACAGGCAGCAGCAGCATCCACTCCTCGATGCCGGACAAGCTCTGCACGCCGTTTTGATCCGGCCATGCCCGCATGACTTCCAGTGCACGTCCCGTGCGGAGAAGGTCGAACCAGCGGTGCCCTTCGAATGCGAGTTCCAGTCGTCGTTCCCGTTCAATGGCCCGGCGCATGGACTCCTTCGATGCCTTGTCGGCAGCCGTCAGGGCGGGAAGACCTACCCGGCTCCGTACTTGTTCGACGAGCCCTGCGGCCCCCGACAGATCGTCGAGCTCGACACGGGCCTCGGCTTTGAGAAGCAGGATGTCGGCCAGACGCATGACGATCCAGCTGTTGGTTTTCGTGCGCAGTTTGTTCATGAAACGGTAGGACGATGCCGGCCACCAGTTGTCCCAGGTACAGGCTTCCACTTTGATGGAAGCATTCTTGCGGATGAGGTCGCCCTCTTCGCCCTCGGACATGAAGGCTGCTTCCAGATCATGCGTCGGCGTACAGAACTTGCGCCAGGCCGTACCGAGAAACATGTCATAACCCCAATTGGACAACTCGTTCGAATAGCTGATTTCGAAGATGGATTCAATCGTGTTCTGGCTTCCGGCGCTCCAAAGGTCCTCGTAATTGTCTGCCAGATCGTACCCCACGGCGATGACATCGTCGCAGTAAGAGTCGACTTTTGTCCAGTCCTTTTCCGGCATGGTTGCATGGACTTTGGCCAGCAATCCGCAGGCGAAAGCTCTTGTAAGTTTGAACTTGTCGCCCGACGGCGAAGCTTCGGGACCGTTGAGAGCGCCCTCTTCGAGGTCTTCGACGATCTGCCCGTAGACCTGCGCAACCTCGGCACGCGAGGGATACAGCAGGGGATAGATCTCGCTGATATTGTCCGACGTGATGTCGGGAGTCTCCTGTAAGACGAGAGGTACGGCGCCATACATGCGGACCAGATCGAAGTACATCATGCCGCGGAGGATTTTCGCTTCGGCCTTGTAGCGTTTTTTCAGATCGGAGGTCATTTCGGGATCGGCGATCGCATCTATGTTGTCGATGATCACGTTGGCCTTGCCGATCATGGCGTAATGTTCACCCCAACTGCGGCTGGTCACCGTATTCGACGGCGAGATGCTGAAATTGTCGAGTTCCAACGCCCATCCTTCGATCGACCCGGCATAGGCATTGTCCGAGCGGACATCCGTCAACATCGGCAGGTCGAGGTTGTAGAAATTCGAGATCGTCGATCTGAATCCGGCATAGATATCGGCCAGCAGCAAATCCATGTCTTGTTTGGTGCTGTATTTCGGAGCGCCCTCATCCTGTTCTCCGATGATCAGGTCCGTGAAGACCGATTCGGGTTCGACATCCAGAAAGTCCGAGCAGCCGGTCAGCCCCAGACTCAACGCCGCCGAGAAGAATACAAGTCTTATGGTCGTTTTCATGTTGTTTCCCGGTTAAAATTCGATATTCAGTCCAATAATGTAGGTTCTCACGTTGGGATAGGTTCCCCAGTCCACTCCCTGAACCACCGAGCTGTTGCCGGCGAAGTTGAGTTCGGGATCGAGGCCGGAGTATTTGGTGAATGTGAGCAGATTCTGGGCGGTGAAATAGGGTTGGATCTTATGGATTCCTATTTTCCGCGCTTCGGGTGTACGATGTCGTAGGCCAGCGTGACGTTCTTGACTCGCAGGTAGGATCCATCCTCGATGTAGTACGACGAGACTTTCAACGTTGATTGGTCTCCCGTAGCTCGCGGGATGTCTGTAATTTGTCCCGGGCGTTTCCAGCGATCTCGAATGCGAACCGACTGGTTCTTGTCGTCGTACATGCCCTCCGTGTCGGCCCGTGAAGCATTGAAAATGTCGTTTCCGTATGATCCTTGCAGGAAGATGTTGAGCGACAGTCCTTTGTAGCTGAAATTATTGGTCATGCCGAAGATGAACTTCGGATTCGCATTGCCGATATAGGCCCGGTCTTCGGGCGTGATCCGTCCGTCACCATCGAGGTCCTCGTAAACGGGATCTCCCGTTTCTGGATCGACATATCGGTATTTCAGACCGTAGAAACTGCTCAACGGCTGTCCCTCTTCGAGCCGGACCACATTGTCGCGAAGTGTTTCGACGTATCCGAAATAGTAGGTCTTCGCCAGTTCCAGTTTCGAGAGTTCGTTCCGGTTGAACGAAATGTTGAAATCGGTGTTCCATTTGAAGGCCCGGGTAAAGTTCTCGCTCGACAGAGCGAACTCGATTCCTTTGTTGATCATCTCACCTTCGTTGCGTAAGATGTTGTCGACAGTGGCCGTGGCCGGAAGCGGGACATAGATGAGCATATCGGTCGTCCGTTTGTAGTAAGCGTCGGCCGTAAAGGTCAGGCGGTTGTTGAACAATGCCAGATCGAGTCCGATGTTTGTCTGCGTGGTGGTTTCCCAGGTCAGGTCCCGGTTGCGGATATTCGATTTGCCGAGCGTGATGCCGGGATAGGGGTTCTCGGCCGTTGGGGTTTGCTTGCCGATAGCATACTGTTGGAGATAGGAGTACTCGCTGATCCCTCCCTGATTGCCGGTCTGACCCCATCCGACCCGTAATTTCAAGTCGTTGATACTCTTTATGTCCCGCATGAACTTTTCTCCGGAGATCCGCCATGCGGCCGATATCGACGGGAAGTATCCCCAACGATGATCGGGGGCGAGTTTCGAAGAACCGTCCGCGCGGAAATTGACCGTCAGCAGATAACGGCTGTCGTAATTGTAGGCGATACGCCCCAGGAATGAAAGAATCCGCCACTCGTAACGGCTCGTCGAAGAGTATTGGCTGATGGTGTTGGCGGCGTTGAGCGTCTGGATGTCCGAGCCGATGAAATCCTCTCCCGAAATCGAAGAGTTGCTCCATCGAGCCGTATTGATCGTCATGCCGCCCATGACGGTCAGCGCATGTTTGTCGAATCGTTTGTCGAACGTGAGAATGTTGTCGAACTGCATGTTTCGGCTGTACGTCCGGTCGTCGGCCGCCTGTCCGTGCGTGGTGCGTCCGTATTCGGTCTTTTTGGGATCGAGGAACCAATAACTGTTGTAGGAATTGATATCGAACGACACCGAGGAGCGGAACTTCAAGGCCGGCCAGAAGGTGATCTCGGCATTCACATCTCCCAGGAACCGGGAATTCAGCCGCGTGGTATAGTTCTCCGTATAAGCCAGCGGCGGTTCGATCCGTGTTCCGTATGCGTTGTTGTCATATTGTCCGGGATTGTTCGGGTCCCAGACATGCAGGTATGGTGCGGCATTGACCACGGCCAGGATGACGCCGCCCCGATTGGATCCGATGTTGTCCGTAATTGTTTGCGAATCGGTGTAGGAATAGCTCAAATTCGAACCTACTTTCAGCCATTTCCGGATCTAATTCTCGATATTTGCCCGCAGGGTATACCGTTCATAGGAAGAGTTCGGGATAACGCCGTCATCACGGGTGTAGGCCCCGGAAAGGTAATACCGCAATTTGTCGTTTCCGTTGCTGACAGAGAGCTGGTAATTCTGCGTATGTCCCAGACGGAACGTCTCTTCGAACCAGTCTGTACTGTTGGTTACATCGTCGGGAATATTCCCCATCCCGATCTCTTTGAGGTACTCGCGATATTCCTCCGTATCCAGAGCTTCGATATGCCGCCCGACCTTGGAGATGCCGTAATACATGTTGAACGTTACCTTTGCCTCTCCGGCCTTCCCTTGTTTGGTTGTAATGAGTACGACGCCATTGGCGCCCCGGGAACCGTAGATTGCGGCGGACGAAGCATCCTTGAGAATCTGCATGGATTCTATATCGTTGGGCGACAGGTGGTTGATATCGGATAGAGGTACGCCGTCAACGATATAGAGGGGGTCGCTTCCGGCATTGATCGAACTGTTGCCGCGGATACGCACCATCATGCCCGCACCGGGAGTTCCGTTGGGTTGGATCACCTGTACGCCGGCGCTTTTACCTTGCAGTGCGGCGGCAGCGGAGACGATCGGTCGGGAGTTGATGTCGTCTACCGAAACAACCGAGACTGCCGTTGTCAGATCCTGCCGCTTGACGGAACCGTACCCGATTACCACGACATCGTCGATCTGTCCGGCATCATCTTCAAGGATCGCGTCGATAGCGGTTCGGTTTGCGACCGGGATTAACAGGGTGCGTTTGCCGACAAAACTGATTTGCAGCGTATCGTTGGGTGATACACTCAAAGAGTACTCTCCGTGCAGGGAGGTCGAAGTGCCGAGGGTCGATCCCTTGCAGACGACCGTTGCTCCGATGACGGGCAGGCCTTGTTTGTCGGCGACGCGGCCCGATACTGTCCATCCCTGGGCTGCGGTTTCGAACGACGGAACGACCGACAACAGAATGGCCGTCAACAGGATCCGCCGCATCTGCGTCGCGAAAATGTCAACGTGAAAAAATCCTTTCATACATTAGGTCGATTGTAGGTTAGTAGATCGTGTGAGTTGGGGACATATGTCTTTGATACAAAATAAGGGATAAAAGCGAAATGGTAATTATGGAATTTTAATCTTATTGTTTGACTTTTTAATATTTTATTTGATTTTTGCATAGTTATTTCTTATTTTTGGGTAAAAGACCGAATTTTATGAAAGTCCTTTATCAGGATCTGCCTTTTCCGAAAGACAGCTCGATCAATTTTTATACGGAGGATCTGCCGCACTTCATCGTGCCCTGGCATGCCCATCCCGAAATCGAGATCATGTATATCACGCATGGGTATGGGACACGCTTTGTAGGGGATCATATCGGCGGGTTTGAACGCGGGGACATCTGTATCGTCGGATCGAATTTGCCGCATGAATGGCGTAACGATCCGATTTTTTTCGAGAAAGGTGCGGCATGTCGGGCCCGTTGCGACGTATTGTTTTTCCGGAAGGAGGTGTTCGACAGTCCGATCATGTATCTTCCGGAGATGAATCCGATCCGGGAGTTGATCGACCGGGCGAACCGAGGGATCCGTTTCGACGGAGAATCCAGAGTTCGTATTGAAAGGAAGT
>DSTMR04002__coassemble_668_pt1 | contig 57901 bp, 46 predicted proteins | sample DSTMR04002__metabat2_high_PE_025 | metagenome-assembled genome bin DSTMR04002
GGGGACGGAAGCCGGGAAACGGGACGGGACGGACGGGGACGGACGGGGACGGAAGCCGAGCGTCGGGGCGGGGACGGAAGCCGGGAAACGGGACGGGCCGACGTTCTGAAAACGCCGGCCCGTCTCGTTATTGGCCACTCCTTCCCGCACCGCAAAGGTGAAAGAAGGTTCCCATATTCCGTCCGTTAGAAATACTTGCCGCGCAGGTCCTGAATCTTGGCCATCTGCTGAACGGCCTGCATGGCGAACTGCTGCACCATGCTCTCGGCCGTAGCCTGTGCACGGACCTTCTCGGCCTCGGCGGTCTGCTTGTCCGCGGTCTGCACATCCTCCACCTGGAAGACATACACGCCCGACATGCCCTTCACCGGAGCCGACAGGGCACCCTTCTCCGAAGCGGCGATCGCACCCACCAGACGCGGCTCGACACCCACGCCGTCGATGTAGAACGATCCGAACGTCACGTCCGAGAACTCGCCGACCTCCGAACCGAGGCTCGAAGCCTGCTCGGCCAGGGTCGAGCCCGAGAGCTCCTTGACGATATAGTCGTATTTCTTGTCACGCAGCACCTGCGAACGAACCTGTGCAGCGACCTTTTCCAGCGGAGCGTAGTCGTTGTCGTCGACCTCCGTCAGCATGGCGATCACGTAGTCCTTGCCCACGGTGAAGATCTCCGAAACGTCGCCGACCTCGGCGCCGTATGCCCAACGGGCCACGTCGCGCGAATCTTCCAGACCGCGGATCGTGCGGTCGCCCTGTGCGAGACGCGCCACACGCGGCGTCACGGCCGCCGTCGACGCGGCATCGGCAAAGGCCTCCGAAGAGCCCTTGGCGTTGACCATGAACGACCCGGCCTGGTTGTGGATATCCCGGCGCGTATCGGCCGAAGCCTCCACCGGATAGGTGATCGACGCCACCTGGATGTGTTTCGTGGGTTTGTCGGCGCGGTAGACCTGCATCAGCTGGATGGCATCGCCCGAAGCGATCTTCACGATATCGCCCTTCTTCGCCCCGGCCAGCGCCTCGGCAAACTCACCCGTGAAGGCCGAGAACGGCAGAACTCCCACCTCGCCGCCATTGGCCGCCGTAGCGTCGTAAACCGAATACTGGGCTGCGGCTGCGGCAAAATCACCGCCCTTCCGCAAGGCCGTCAGCAGGCTGTCGGCCAACGTCTCCTCCGTGTAGGGCAGCACGATGTGGCGGATGCCGACCGAGTCGGGCGCCATCTTCGCATCCAGCACGCGGGCCATCGTCCACTCGTTGTTCTTCAATACGGGACCGTACATCTTACCGTCCATCAGCGCCTTCGCCTCCTCGTCGGAGAGCTGCGAAGCCGTCACGTAGCTCTCGGCGATCCGCCCGTTGCGGTTCGCGCGGACGAACGCACGCACCTCCTCCGCGGCGGCGAACTCCTTGCCGACCTCGGCTGCCTTGTTTTCCAGAGCCAGCAGGTCGTCGTCCGTGGGCGACACCTCGAAGACCACATACGAAAGCGTCCGCGACGGCGTCTGCTTGAACTGATCCTTATGGCTGTTGTAGTAGGATTTCAGGTCCGACGACGACACGGCGATGAGCGAGTCGGGAACTGCCGAGTACTTCTTGCCGGCCCATTTGCCCGAGAAGGTCTCGTTTGCGCCCTTGACGCCCTGTGCGATTTCCAGCGCATTGACATAGACGCCGCCCTTCACCAGACCATAGAACTTCTGCAACTCGCGTTCCAGACACGCCTGCTCGTTGAGCTGGGCCCACATCTGGGCGGCCTGCGGGTTCGACTCGGCCTGCGCCAGGAACTGGTTCACGGCCTCCACGTTGTACTGCCCCGTGCGCGGATCCGCAAAGGCCGAATAGAAGGCCTGCGAGGGCTGCTGACCGCTGACCATCGCCAGACGCTCCGGCTCCGTCACACGGAGACCCATGCGGTCAAAACCCGGAGTCAGCACGTGGTCGGCAATCAGCGACTGCCATACGGCATTCGCCAGCATGGCCGACTGCTGCTCGTCGCTCTCCTGGACGTTGTTCTGCGCCTTGATCTGCTCGTAACGGTCGTAGTATTCCGAATAGTTGATCTTCTCGCCGTCGATCACCCCGACGCGCGGATCATTGCCCGAAAATCCCATCTCGGTTTTCAGGGAGAGGATGAATGCCAAGAGCGCCAGTGCGATGATGATCGAAAGCACGACGCCGAACTTGGTCCGTAAGGTGTTTAAACTTGCCATATGAATCGTTAATTATTCGTTTTGTTCCGAAAGATCAGCCAAAGGTAGTAAAATATTCGCAAATAGACCTATATATGCGTTACAATTTTTTCACCCGCGCCAACTCGATCCGCGACCGCGTGGTGCGCAGAATCCGCAGTTGCAGATTTCCGATGAATACCGTCTCCCCGGCACCCGGTATCCCTTCGTAATGGTAGATGATGAAGCCCGCCAGCGTGTCGTACTCGCGGCTCTCCTCGATCCCCAGACCGTAGCGCTCGTTCAGGTACTTCACTTCCAGACGGCACGAGAAGACGTATTCATCCGCACCCACCTGCTTCTCCACCAGGTCCGGCACGTCATGCTCGTCCTCGATCTCGCCGAAGATCTGTTCCAGCACGTCTTCCAGCGAGATGATGCCCGCCGTACCCCCGAACTCGTCGATCACCACGGCGATGTTCGACCGGTGCTTGATAAAGTTTTCCAGCACCAGCTGCAACGGCAAGGTCTCCGGGACGAAATTCACCTCCATCATCACGTCGGAAATCCGCTCCGGACGGGTGAAAAGACTCTTCGAGTTCACGTAGCCGATGATGTTGTCGATCGACTTCCGCCAGACGAAAATCCGCGAATACTTCGACTCCACGAACCGCGCCGTCAGCTGTTCGATCGTCGTGTCGTCGATGTCCACCGCCTCGACATCCACGCGCGGGACCATGCAGTCGCGCACGCGCAGGTCGGCGAAATCCAGTGCGTTCTGGAAGAGTTTCAACTCGTTGTCCGGCTCCGAATGCGCCTCCTGACCGCTCGCGTCGAGCAGCGCCGCGAGGTCCTCGCGGTCGAAACTCGGCGTGATGTTCTTCTCCTCGACCCGGCGGCCCAGCAGGCGCAGAATCCCGTGCGACAACAGTGTCGTGAAACGGGCGATCGGATAGAGCAGAATGTAGAAGAAGTAGATCACCGGAGCCAAGGCCCGGTAGTAGAAATTGGGGTCGTTGCGGAAGACCGATTTGGGCAGGAACTCCGCAAAGAAGATGATGATGACCGTCGATACGGCCGTGTCGATGGCCACCGAACCCTCGCGGGCCAGTTCCGCCCAGCCCAGCCCGGCGTAGATCTCCCGCAGCAGCATCGACATCGCCAGCGAATAGATCACCAGCGCGATGTTGTTGCCCACGAGAATCGTCGTGATGTACTGGCCCGGATGACGGGCGAAGACCTCGGCGATGCTGTCGAACATCCGGCTCTGCTTGCGGTCGATTTCCAGTTTGAGCCGGTTCTTGCTCGTAAAGGCGATCTCCATGCCCGAGAAGAAGGCCGAGAGCAACAGCATGAAGACTATCAGAAGAATAATGGTCAGCATGGAAGTCAGTTTTGGGATTGCAGACGAGCACTTCCGGCCGGCTCTCCGGACGCCTCGATGGCATACATCGGAATCTCCGGGCGTGCAGCCGATCCGGGTTGCGCCGGACGTTCGGACGGCGTCGGCTGTGCGGAAGCTCCGGAAGCGGCAGAACGTGCCGGTTGTGCCGGTTGTACCCGCGCTCCGGAGGGCGTCGGAGCCTCCGACGCCGAGTCCGACGCCACGGAATCGGTCCCCTGTTTCATCTCGACCTCCATGCGTCCCTTCATGCGGCGGAAACGCCACTCCTTGAACTCCTCGTCGGACTCGAAACCTTCGCCGATGAAGACATCCCGGCCGTTGTTCTGTACGATCTTCGAATCCACGTTCGAATAGATCTTGCCCGTGCGGGCGTTCCAGAAAAGCTGTTGCGTATAGAGGGTCTTGCCGTCGGATTTCTCCACCACGACATTTCCCTTGGCCTCCCACAGCTCCCGTTTCTCATAGTAAATGGCATAGTTGGCCGTCAGTACGGCATCCACCGACGAGAGCGAGTCGTCCTGATAGGTCGTGATCTTGATTCCCTTGCGGAACTCCCGATAGGGTTCGCGCGCCAGCGTATAGCCTTCGAGAAGCGGCGTGACGAAATGGTACGATCGGCTGCCGTTCTGCGAGTTGATAATCGACAGATTCTCGCTGTATACGGTCATCATCGCCTCCTCGGCGGCCGACGGCTTCCCGCTGTCGTTCTCCCCGCAGGAGAAGAGCAAGATAGCACTCCCCGCTGCGGAGAGTGCTACCCGGACGTATTTTGTCAAGCCTTTTCCCATGAAGAGACGGGTCGCGGATGAACTAACGGGGACGTACCGTCGTCGATACGCCGGCGGCCGTTCCGCACGTCACCGTATAGCGGGCGCCCTCCTGCAACTCGTTGAAGAAGCACTCCTCCGAGCTCGGGAAACGATTGCGGAAAGCACCCAGCGACGTCTTGGCGTGCTCCATGTACTCCGAATCGCTCGGAAGCAGCTCCACGGCCTTGGCCATCGTGTCGTAAGCGGCCCAGAAGGTCGCCTGACCCGCAAATCCGCCGCATGCGGCAGCCGACGACGCATAGCACTGCGCCAGCACGAAATAGGGAACTCCGTCCTCGGGATTCAGATCCCGGGCCTGACGCGCTGCCGTGGCGGCATCGTTGATATTGTTGGCCACCAGACCCACCAGCGCGATGCGCACCAGCAACTTCTGACGCTCGGCGGGATCCTGCTCCACGGCAAGCGCCTCATTCAGGTAGGTATCGGCCTTGGCGTAATCGCCCTTGTTCTGGAAAGCCTGCGCCAGGAACATGGCCGTCTCCGACGAGGGCTTCACCTGGTAGTATTTCTCGGCAATGGCAAAGTAGAAGTCGCCGTCGCACTTCGCACGCGACATCATGCTCACGGCCTGGGCCAGCAGAGCCTCGTCCTCGGGAGCCGCTTCCAGCTTGCCGCGGAAGAGCGTTTCGAGGTTCTCGCAGCTGGCCGCACCGCTCAATCCGAACGCCGCGTCGAACTGGCTCTTGTACTCCGAAGCCTCGGGATTCTTCTCGAAGAACGGAAGCAGACGGTCATACTCGGCGATGATCTCGTCGGGCATCACCTCGTCCGTATTCTTGTAGTCGTCGCAGAGGTTCGTGAAGTAGGCCACGACGGTCTCCGGATCCGAGTTGTCACCCCCGGCCTCGATCGCCTCGCGGAACGCCTCGCGGATGCCCGCACGGTCGTTGGGCTTGTAGGTCAGATATTCGCGGGCCTTGCGGTCGAGAATGTAGGCCGTACCGCGCTTGGGATGGCTGCCGAAATACTCGTTGCGCAGATCGTAGAGCAACAGCAGCGAATCCACGTAGACGTTCTTCTCGGCGATGCTCTTCGCACGGTTGATCTTGTTCTTGTAGAGCGTGGTTCCGCGCACGAAGGTGTTCTCCGAGGCTTTCGGGCACTTGTCGAGCAGCTCTTTGAGGTAGTGGGCCGCCGCGTCGTAGTCCTTGTTGTCGCACGACTCTTTGAGGAAGTTGCTGTTCAGGATGTTCTGCTGACGCTCCTCGGGCGTGTCACCCCAGATCGCGTACTTCGGGTCGCTGAAATCTTGTGCCGTTGCAACGAATGCGGCAAGTGCGCATGCTGCGGAGAGCAGGAATTTTACGTTTTTCATCGGTCAGATTAATTTTTGTGTATTTTGTTTGCCTGTGTCAATCATACTTGGCCCGCATGAACCAGTATTCGCCGTTCTCCTGGCCTGCGAAGAGCGTGAAGCCCACGGCGATCTTGAAATACTGCTGCCGCACCAGTCCGATCCGCTCGGCGACGTTGTAGCCCCGGCGGCCGTACTCCACTCCCACGTCGATGGCCGAAAAGGCCCACAGTTTGACCGGAATCCCGATACCTGCCGTCACGGCCCACTGCCCGAGGCGTTCGTCGTTGAACGACTGGTTGTAGGTCCCGTAGCGGAAACCGGCCCGATAGGACCAGCGTTTCAGAAAATTACGGATATCATACCGGTTGGGCGTAAACTCCACGCCCATTTTGATCGTACTCGTGTTGACGTATTTCACCAGATAGGACGAACGGTTATCGACCGTACCCGTGACTCCCGTCAGTTCATAGCCCGTGTTGCGGCCGCCCCAGTTCTGATAGACGTAGTCCACGCCGACGGACCATTTGGCCGTCTGATAATAGAGCCCCACGGCCAGCTGATGGGGCAGCACCAGCGCCAGATGCGTCGTGTCGCCCTTGACCGTCGTATTGTAGAGGTCGCCCACGTAGATGGTCTTGGTCGTTTCGGGATGCAGGTCGCCGCCGAAATCGAACGCCGCACCCACGGTCAGGATCCGCTTCTGGTTCAGGATCGGGCTCCACTGCACGCCCACCTGGCCCTTGATGCTCGAAATGCTGTACACGTCGGTACCCACCGTCGAGACATAGGTGCCCTCACCGGCGATCGCCGTCGGGGTCATCACGAAGGTGCGGTTGATCGAGCCCCAGTAGTACTGGGCGGCCACGCCGATCGAGAAGTTCTTGAAAACCTCCCATCCCAGGCCGAGTTTCACCTCCGTGACGTCACCTTCGCCCTGATAGTTGTACTGAACGTTGCCCACGTTTCCGTAGACGGGGTCCGTCGGGTCGTATTCGTGGTAGTACTTCGTGCGGTAACCCACCGAGCTGTACGGCGTGAGGCTGAATCCCAGGCCCAGGCGCTTGGCCACCGGCATCTGGAAGGCGATGTCGTGGAAGTTGAACGTATTGTAGGCCGTGCTTTTCGCTTCGCCGGCGACTTTCTGCGAGTTGTAGTAGTTCTGGCCTTCGAGTCCGAAGTTGAAGAGGAAGGTCTTCTGCGGTGCGGCGCTGAATCCCGCAGGGTTGAGCAGGTTCACGACGCCCGTCGAGCGCATGGCCACGCCTGCTCCCCCCATCGAGCGCATCGCAAGCGTCCCGGGGGTGTTCACTTCGCCGATGCCGTACATCGTATAGGGCGAGAAGGCGTTGATACTGCTTGTCTGGGCCGACACGGCGACAGGGAACAGCGCCGCTGTCGCGACAAGAAGTTTAATCAAGGTGTTCTTCACTGGCATTGTACTCTAAAATTCGATCCAATCCGCAAAAGACCAGATTACGATTTGCAAATATCGTGTTTTTAATTCTTTTCGCAAAGTATTTCGCGTCCCCTCCGGTAAAAATTACGCACAAATCGTCGATTTTTTCACGCATCCGGGTCATATAGCCCTCGATTTCGAAGGCAATCGAGTTCATCACCCCCTGCCGGATGGCCTCATCCGTGGAGCCTCCCAGCAACTCCTCCCGCTCGGTGGCCGAACAGAGCGGCAGCCGGGCCGTATAGTCGTGCAGGGCCCGGAAACGGATCCGCATCCCGGGCGAGATGCACCCTCCGCGGAACGTCCCGTCGGCCGTCACCAGGTCGATCGTCACCGCCGTCCCGAAGTCCACGATCAGCACGTTGCGTCCCGGATAGAGCACCGTCGCACCGACGGCTGCCGCCAGACGGTCGCGACCCAGCGTCTCGGGCGTGCGGTAGGCGTTCCCGATCGGAACGGGAGTCTGCGGCGTGAATTCCAGCACCCGGTCCGCATATCCGCGTACCAGCTCCACGATCTCGTCCGCATCGCCGCGCGTCGACTCCACGATGGCCCGTCCGGCCCGGCGTCCCTGCAACAACGCCTCGAAATCCGAAGCCGAAGGATACCTCGCGCTCCGCTGGGCGACGAGAACCCCCTTCTCGAAGACGGCGAGTTTCACGAGCGAGTTGCCTATGTCAACGATCAGATTCAAAGTTCCCGCAATGTCTTGTATGCGTCCTCCACATCTTTGATATTCCTAACGGTCATCGCCAGCCGATTATTGTGTTGTTTGAGCACGAATCGGTCGGGGCGCTGCGTAACCCGTTGCAGCAAAGTCATGAAGGTATCGCTTTTATAATAGGGTGAATGCTCCTCGCCCACGAAGTGCACGATCATCAGTCCGTTCTTGACCTTCACGCGCTCCATGCCCAGGCGGATGGCCTCCCAGCGCAGGCGCACGACGTTGAGCAGCTCCTTCGCGGCGCGCGGCAGGGGACCGAAACGGTCCACCAGACGGCTCTCGAAGGCCTGCAACGCCGCTTCGTCCTTCGTCGAGTCGAGTTCGCGGTAGAGTTTCAGGCGCTCGGCCTGCTGCGACACGTAGGTGTCCGGCAGCGAGGCTTCGACTTCGATCTCGATGTGCGCATCGTCGATGAAGGCCATGCGCTCCACGACCTCCTGCTCCCCGGCCCCGAGACCCGGGACCTGCAACCCCTCGGCCCGCAGCTCGGCCACCGCCTCGTTCATGATCTTCTGGTAGGTCTCGAAGCCGATGTCGGCGATGAAGCCGCTCTGCTCGGCACCCAGCAGGTTCCCCGCACCGCGGATATCGAGGTCCTGCATGGCGATGTTGAACCCCGACCCGAGGTCCGAAAACTCCTCGATGGCCCGCAGCCTCCGCCGCGCGTCGGACGACAGCAGCTCGTCCGGAGGCGACAGCAGGTAGCAGTAGGCCTTCTGGTTCGAGCGGCCCACACGCCCGCGCAGCTGGTGCAGGTCGCTCAACCCGAAATTCTGGGCGTTGTCGACGATGATCGTATTGGCGTTCGGGATGTCGATGCCGTTCTCGACGATCGTCGTCGACAGCAGCACGTCGAACTCCCCGTAGATGAAATCCATGATGAGTTTTTCCAGCTTCTCGGCCGGCATCTTGCCGTGGCCCACCCCCACGCGGGCCTTCGGGCACACCCGCGCGATCATCCCCTGCACCGTCATCAGGTCCTCCACGCGGTTGTGGACATAGTAGACCTGACCGCCGCGCGCCAGCTCCGTCTCGATGGCGTCGCGCACGATCTCCTCCGAGAAGACGTGCGACTCGGTGAGGATCGGCTGCCGGTTGGGCGGCGGCGTCGAGATCACCGACAGGTCGCGCGATCCCATCAGCGAGAACTGCAACGTCCGCGGGATGGGCGTCGCCGTCAGCGTCAGCGTGTCCACCGAGACGCTCATCCGGGTGAGCTTCTCCTTCGCCGCCACGCCGAACTTCTGCTCCTCGTCGATGATCAGCAGCCCCAGGTCGTGGAAGACGACCTGCCGGCCCAGCATCTTGTGCGTCCCGATCAGGATGTCGATCTTCCCCGAGGCCAGGTCGGCGCAGATCTCCCGCACCTCCTTCGCGGACTTCGTGCGGTTGAGATACTCCACCCGCACCGGGAAGTCGCGCAGCCGCTCGGAGAACGACCGGTAGTGTTGCAGCGCGAGGATCGTCGTCGGGACCAGCACCGCCACCTGCTTGCCGTCGCACGCCGCCTTGAACGCCGCGCGGATCGCCACCTCGGTCTTCCCGAAGCCCACGTCGCCGCACACCAGCCGGTCCATCGGCTGGTCCGACTCCATGTCCCGCTTGACGGCCGCCGTGGCCGCCTGCTGGTCGGGCGTATCCTCCCAGCGGAACGACGCCTCCAACTCGTGTTGCAGGTAGCTGTCCGGCGAGAAGGCGAAGCCCTTCGAGGCCTTGCGTTTGGCGTAGAGCGCGATCAGCTCGCGAGAGATATCCTTGACGGCCTTCTTCGTGGCGTTTTTGAGCTTCTGCCACGCCCCCGTACCGAGTTTGTAGACCTTCGGGGGTTCGCCGTCCCCGGCCTTGTAGCGCGAAATGCGGTGCAGCGAGTGCACGTTCACGAACAGTACGTCGCCGTCCTTGTAGACCAGTTTGATCGCCTCGTGCGTCTTGCCCCCCTCGTTGATTTTGACCAGCCCGTCGAAGCGCCCCACGCCGTGATCGATATGCACCACGTAGTCGCCCGGACGCAGCTGGTTCAGCTCCGCGACGGTCATCTGCTCGTCGCGACGGATCTCCCCGTTGATGCGGTAGCGCTGGTAGCGGTCGAAGATCTGGTGGTCCGTATAGAGGCACAGTTTCAGGTCGTTGTCCACGAAGCCCTCGTGCAGCGTCACGGCCAGCGACCGAACCACGGCCTGCCCACGGCCGATCTGGTGGAAGATGTTTTCCAGACGCTCGACCTGCGCCCGGTTTTCCGAAAGAATCCACGTCCCGTAACCCCGCAGGGCGTTGCGGATCATGTCGTCGGCCAGCATCTCGAAGTTCTTGTTGAACTTCGGCTGCGGGGCCGTCGAGAAGACCACCTCCGCCGTCGCGGGACGCTCCGCAAGGTTGTCGCGCAGCACCAGCAGCCGCGCCTCCGCGAGGTCCGCCAGCAGGCCGTTGCGGCTCGTCAGCAGCCGGTCGATCTCCTCCGGGTGCTCCATGTCGCCGAGCGCCTTGCGCCGCACGTCGTTGACCCTTCGCAGCACGAAATCCGCGTCGTAGAACCACCACGCGGCATCCCCGCCCGCAAATTTCGCCAGCGAGACCTTCGCCGAAGCCGCCACGCCCGCATTCAGGTCGGGGATGATCTCCACCCCGTCGAGCCGGTCGGACGACAGCTGGCTCGAAATGTTGAACCGGCGGATCGAGTCGACCTCGTCGCCGAAGAAATCCAGACGGTAGGGCTTGCTCTCCGAATAGGAGAAGACGTCGACGATGCCGCCGCGCAGCGAATACTGGCCCGGTTCGTAGACGAAATCCACGCGCGTGAAGCCCGCATCGATCAGTTCCTGTTCGAGCACCTCGATCGAGATCCGGTCACCCACACGCACGGCGATCGTCCGCCGTTGCAGCACTTCGGCATCGGCAACCCGTTCGGCCAGTGCTTCGGGATAGGTGCAGACCACCAGGTAACCCTTGCCGGAAAAACCCCGCACGGCATTCATCGTCGTCGTGCGCTGCACGACGCCCTGGGCATCCTCGGCCCCGTAGGCCGCCGAACGCTTGTAGGAGGAGGGGAAGAAACAGATCCGCTTCTCGTCGAGCAGGTTGTAGAAATCGTTGAGCAGGTAGGCCGCCGCATCGCGGTCCTCGGCCACAAAGACGTGCACCCCGCCGCATTCCGACACGGCCGCAGCCGCATAGAACGACAAAGCTCCGCCGACCAGCTCCCGCAGATGGAGGGTCGGCGTGCGTTTCCCATATTCGCGGCACAGTGTTGCGAGGGCTTTCGAACCTTCGGCGAACTGCGCCAGCTGCTCGCGCGGGGTTGCCATGAATTATCGTTCGATCAGATCGTTGTCCTTGCGGTCGTGGTAGTGCACCTCGACGATCCCGATGCTCTGATCCTCGGCGATCTGCAAGCGCACCTTGTACTTCCACTCCCAGCGGCGGCGCAGCGACCAGAATCCCTTTTTGAGATACGACGCCACATAGGGGCTGACGACCAGTTTGATATACTTGTGCCCGCGGTCTTCCGTGAGGAACGAGATCTGGTTTTCGATCTTTTTGTCCAGCACCACCGTGGGTTCGATCTTGCCCGTGCCGTTGCACGTCGGGCAGACGTCCGAGACGCTCTCCACGGCCACCGGGCGCACCCGCTGGCGCGTGATCTGCATCAGTCCGAACTTCGTCAGCGGAAGCACCGTATGCTTGGCCTTGTCCGTCGCCATGAGCTTCACCATCTCGTCGTAGAGCGCCTGTTTGTTCTGCGCCTTGTGCAGGTCGATGAAGTCGATGATCACGATGCCCCCCAGGTCGCGCAGACGCAGCTGTCGCGCGATCTCCTTCGCCGCCGCGAGGTTCACGTCCAGGGCCGTCTGCTCCTGATTGTCCTCGGCCTTGGTCCGGTTCCCGGAGTTGACGTCGATGACGTTCATCGCCTCCGTATGCTCGATGATCAGGTAGGCGCCGCGTTTGAGCGACACGTACTTGGCGAACAGCGACTTGATCTGCTTCGAGATGTCGAAGTTGTCGAAGATCGGAACCGTGCCCTTGTAGAGCTTGACGATCTTCTCCTTTTCGGGATCGATCTGACGGATGTAGTTGCGGATCTCGTTGTACATCGCCTCGTCGTCGACGGCGATCTGCGAGAAGGAGCCGTTCAGCGAGTCGCGGATGATCGTATTGGCGCGGTTCATCTCGCTCATCAGCTGCGCCGGAACCTCCGCCGCTTTTTTGCGGATCGCCGCACAGGTCTTGCGCCAGCGCTCGATCTGCGTCTGGATGTCGTGCTCGATATCCTCGTCCCGGGCCTCCATGGCCGCCGTGCGGATGATGACGCCGAAATTCTTCGGAAGCACCTCCGAGGCAATGCGTTTCAGACGCCGTTTCTCCTCCGCCGAGCGGATCTTCTGCGACAGGAAGACCTTCGAGGAGAAGGGGACCAGCACCACGTTGCGGCCCGCCAGCGAAATGTCGGAGGTCAGACGTGGGCCCTTGGTCGAAATGGCCTCCTTGGCCACCTGCACCATGATTTGCTGCCCCACCTGGAGGTAATCGCCGATCTTGCCCGTCTTCTCCACCGGAGCTTCGAGCTTCATGGTCTCGACGCGCATGCCGCGCTTGCCGGGCTGCTGCGACGCGACGAGCTTCTGCAACGACGGGAAATGCGTTCCCAGATCGAGGTAATGGATGAAAGCATCCTTTTCGTGTCCTATGTTGACGAAGGCCGCATTGAGTCCCGGCATGATCTTGCGGACCTTTCCCAGATAGATGTCTCCCACGGCGAAGCCCGTCTGGCACTGCTCCTTGTTGAGCTCGACGAGCACCTTGTCCTCGCACAGGGCGATGGAGATCTCGGCCGGGGTGACGTTTACGATTAATTCTCTGTTCATTATATATCTTGTTCCGCCGCCGGGAATCCGGGTGCGGGAGGGCTGAAATTAGTAATGGCGCCGCATGTTGGTATGAAGTGGCGGCCAACTCCAATGGAAAAATTCCGACACCCTGCCGGGTGCGGCGCGGAGCGTTCCGGAGCTCTCCGGAGGACTCTGCAAGCGGGCGGTGTTTCCGCCCCGGGATTCGGATTCCCGAAAAACAGGTAAAGCTAAAAGAACCCGTGGGTCCCTTTAGCTTTATCTATCGTTAGCACAAAGGTGCTACCCTACTTTTTCTTGTGGCGGTTCTTGCGAAGACGTTTTTTCCGCTTGTGGGTAGCCATCTTGTGCCGCTTATGCTTCTTTCCGTTTGGCATAGTGGTTAAATTTTAGAGGTTCTTGATTCTGTCGTTATTTCACCTTCGCCGCGAAGCTCTTGGCGGGCTTGAAAGCGGGGATGTTGTGTTCGGGAATGGTGATCGTCGTGTTCTTCGAGATGTTGCGGGCGACTTTCGTGGCGCGCTTCTTCACGATGAAACTTCCGAAGCCGCGAAGATACACGTTATTCTTCTGGGTGAGCGACGTCTTGATGCTCTCCATGAAAGCCTCGACGATAGCCTGCACCTGCACTTTCTCCACGCCGGTGCTCTTAGCGATTTCGCTTACGATATCAGCCTTTGTCATGTCTTATGGTATTTAAAATTAAGTTCATCCGAATGATTCGGAGTGCAAATATACGCTTTATTTGAATTTCCGCCAACAAACCGCAATTTTTTTTCACCTTTTTTCAGCGGAAGCGTACGGTTCACGCTTCCAGCACGATACCGGAACGAACGCAAATCCCGGGCCAAAAGGCGAAGCGTGCGGAATCGGCGCCTCCGCGCACGACCGTCCGGCGGATTCCTCCGCCCGGTCCGGCAGCCGCGCGGGAAAACGAGGCTCCCCCGGCCGAAGAAATCCCGCCGGTCACCCAATAAAGCGCATGTTTTTTGCGTTTGATGGTAAAATCACTATTTTTGTAATCCCAAAACCGATTAGGTATGGTCAAAATACTCTGGGTCGACGACGAAGTCGAACTGCTCAAACCCCACGTCCTCTTCCTCCAACAGAAGGGATACGAGGTGGACACCTGCAACAACGGGTACGACGCCATCGACATGGCCTCGGAAGGCTCCTACGATCTGATTATCCTCGACGAGATGATGCCCGGCATGACGGGGCTCGAAACCCTCCCCAAAATCAAGGAGGTGCGCCCCACGACACCCGTCATCATGGTCACCAAAAGCGAGGAGGAGAACATCATGGACAAGGCCGTCGGTTCGAAGATCGCCGACTACCTGATCAAGCCCGTCAACCCCAACCAGGTGCTCCTCTCCATCAAGAAGAACGTCCACCAGCAGCAACTCGTCACCGAACAGACCACGGCCGACTACCGCTCGGAATTCGGACGCATCTCCGCCTCGTTGCAGATGGCCGAGACCTTCGCCGACTGGTGCTCGCTCTACCGCAGGCTCACGGCCTGGGAGATCGAGCTCGGCGAGTCGACCGACGAGAGCATCAAGGAGGTGCTCACCTACCAGAAGACCGAAGCCAATCAGGAGTTCTGCAAGTTCGTGCGCCGCAACTACTACAACTGGATCAACCGCCGCTCGGACGACACGCCGGTGATGTCGCACACGCTCATGCGCACGAAGATCTTCCCCGTGGCGGACGAGAACCCGAAGACCACGCTGCTGCTGATCGACAACTTCCGCTACGACCAGTGGCGGGCCATCTCGTCGCTCCTGCGCGGCTACTACGACGTCCAGCAGGACGACTTCTACTGCGCGATCCTGCCCACGGCCACACAGTACGCCCGCAATGCGATCTTCGCCGGGCTGATGCCGCTGGCCATCGACAAGCTGATGCCCAACAAGTGGCTCAACGACAACGAGGAGGGCGGCAAGAACCAGTACGAGGAGGAGTTCCTGCGGCGTCTGATGACCCAGAACGGCAAGACGTGGAAATTCTCCTTCGACAAACTCGTGCGCCCGGAGCAGGGGCGCAAGCTCGTGGACAACATCCAGCGCATCTACGACGCCGACTTCTCCGTCATCGTCTACAACTTCCTCGACATCCTCTCCCACGCCCGCACCGAGACGGACATCATCCGCGAACTCACGGAGGACGAGGCGGCGTTCCGCTCGCTGACGCGCTCCTGGTTCGAGCATTCGGACCTCTACACGATCCTGCGGCTGCTCTCCGAACGCGGGCACACGGTGGTCATCACCTCGGACCACGGCACGATCCGCGTGGACAACCCGGTGAAGGTGACCGGCGACCGCGAAACGTCGTCGAACCTCCGCTACAAGACGGGCCGCAATCTGGCCTACAACTCCCGCGAGGTCTACGAGATCCTGCGCCCGGAGGACGTGCAGCTGCCGTCGAGCAACCTCACGTCGAGCTACATCTTCGCCTACAACTCGGACTTCCTGGTCTACAACAACGACGCCAACCGCCATATCCGCTATTACCGCAACACGTTCCAGCACGGCGGCATCTCGATGGAGGAGATGATCGTTCCGTACATCGTTCTGAAACCGAAACAGTAAAACACGCATGAAAACCATCCATATCACCTCGCAGGAGGAGCTTCCGCAGGTCGCACGGGCGATCATCGAACTTCTGGGCCGCCGCACCGTGGTGGCCTTCCGCGGCGAGATGGGCGCCGGAAAGACGACGCTCATCCGCGAAATCGCCGCCGAACTCGGAGCCACCGACACCGTGACGAGCCCGACGTTCGCCATCGTCAACCAGTACAAGGGACAGGGCAACCGCCGCATCTACCACTTCGACTTCTACCGCATCGAGGATCTGCGCGAGGCCTTCGATTTCGGTTACGAGGAGTACTTCTACTCGGGGGACCTCTGCCTGGTGGAGTGGCCCGAGAAGATCGAGCCGCTGCTCCCGGAGAACGTCGTAACGGTGCGCATCACCGTCGACAGCGACACGGCCCGCACCTTCGAAATCGAATAGAGGCGGCGTGACGCCCCGACCGCGCCACACTCCCGGAGCGTCAGAGGGGGGGGCTCCGGCCGAAACCTCCCCGCGAGACCGAACCCGACCGGAACCATCCCGATCGACCCGCCCCCACCCGACCCATCGACCCATCAAAATAACCAGAAAAATGCAGGAATACATTTCGAAACAACACCAGATCCTCCGCCCGGCGGAGCAGATCTATGCGGTCATCAGCCGCTTCGACAACCTCACGCCGGCGCTGGCCGACCGCGTCGAGGAGTGGCAGGCCACCGAGGACCGCTGCTCGTTCAAGGCCAAGGGCTTCACCGTCAAGCTCCGCATGGAGGAGCGGGAGGCTCCCAAACACGTGAAGATCGTGGGCGACGAAGGCGGCGTACCGGTCGACTTCGCCTTCTGGATCCAGCTGCACAAGGTCTCCGACACGGACACCCGGATGCGGCTCGTGTTGCACGTCGAGCTGAACATGATGATGAAGATGATGCTCGGCTCGAAGTTGCAGGGGGCCATCGACCAGATCGCCGAGGGCATCGCCAACGCCATGAACCAGGCCCCGATGTATTGATGACAAAAAACGGCTCCCGAACAATTTCGGAAGCCGTTTTTCATTCCGGGGCCGGGAGGGAGCAGGCCGGAGAAGTCAGATCCGGGGTTTCTGCACCATGCGGATCACCAGCGAGAGCAGATAGATCAACATCCCGTAAATGACCGGGATGCAGGCCACACGGAGGCCGCCGGCCAGAAGCGAGAACGAGATGTCGCCGGCCCGCTGTACGAAGCCCATGGCCTGCGAGAAGCCGAGCAGCGTATAGACGATGCCGGAAATCAGGGCCAGCAGGCCGATCTCCTGGACCCAGGCCGGGGCTTTCCAGGCCGCGAGCAGCAGGCCGATCAGTTCGAGCGTCAGCAGGGTCATGCCCCACAGGCCGCCTTCCAGAAAAAGGGAGAACATGGTCGAAAAATTTTAAGTCGATGATGCGGGACTATTCCCGGATACAAAGATAGGACACCGGCACTCCCGGAACCAAAAATCGGGCGGTCGAAACCCGTCGTTCGCTGGTCAAAACCCGCTGAAAAGGGGAATCGGAGCCGCGGCGGCATCGGACGGCATTGGCGGCCCGCAGAAATTCACCTATATTTGTACCAAGCAATCTCCGCAATGAAACAGAATCTGCCCGTACTCTGGTGGATGGTCTCGACCCTGCTGACCGCCCTCGTTTTCGGGGCGATGGGATATGCCTACGACCAGGCGATCCTGCTCACGGTGTTTTTCCTGCCCGGGCTGCTGGCCCTGCGCTATTTCGTGCCGCAGCTCTCGCTCGGCAAGCGGCCGGGGGAACTCCTCAACGCCGTCTATCTCGTTGCGGCCGTCGTCGCAATCGAATACCTCGCCCTGATCTTCGGTCATCGGGTCGCGTTCGACACGCTCCCCGACACGCTCCCCGGAGCGGTCTTCCATCCGCTCTTCATCCTGCTGCTGATCGCGGTATTCATCGTCCCGGAGCGGCTCATCGCACGCTACCTCGAACAGCGGCAGCCGTATGACGACACGTTGAGCTTCATCTCCGAGCGCCGCCGGATCACGCTCGACCCGGGGGAGATCCGCTACATCGAATCGAACGACGACGAGGTGTGGATCCATACCGCAGCGGGCGAAGCCTACCGCACGAAGACGCGCATCTCGCAATGGGAGGCGCAGCTCGACCGACGGTTCCTGCGCGTCCACCGCTCCTGGATCGTCAACACGGAGCACATCGACGAATACCGCCCGAACCGCATCCGGATCGGGACGACCGAGATCGAGATCTCGCGCAAATACAAGGAAGAGGTCCGCATCCGCCTCGGAAAGGAGTGACCCGCCACCGGGCTCCCGAACATCCGCAAAGCCCCGGCCGAAACGGCCGCGGAGAACGGTCCGGGCCCGTCTAAAAATCCGACGCCGCAACGTCCCGCCCGGACATCGCCCGAGCATCCCTCCACCGCAGCGTCCCGCCCGGACGCCGCGCTACCGGATCATCGCCTCGGCCACGCGGCGGATCGTCGGGAAGGCTTCGCGCACGTACTCCGCAGCCTCCGCGGGCGTGCACCACACGACCCGTTCGATCCCCTCCTCGGTCTGGGGGCGCAGCGCCGAGGGCCCCGTCGCACGGAGTTCGAACCACCGGGTCTGCTTCAACTCCCAGCGCCCGGTCTTCGGGAACCAGTAGGCATGCAGTGTCGCGCACAGCGGCCGCACCGCCTCGCCCCGCACGCCCGTCTCCTCCTCCACTTCGCGGGCCGCGCACGTCTCGATACTCTCACCGGCTTCGAGGTGCCCCTTCGGGAGGTCCCAGCGTCCGTTGCGGCGGATCAGCAGCCAGCGCCCCGCGTCGTCCACGACCACGCCGCCGGCCGCCTCCACCCACGCGAACTGCGCCGCAAAGGCCCGGAACATCGCTTCGGGATCTGCCGAAACAACCGCCACGGAGTTGTGCGATTCGAGAAAATTCAGTATCTTGGGGCGCAATACGTCGTCGGCGGAGAGCGCCGCGACCGTATACCACGTCCCGTCGGGCGCCGCATCGGTGAAAAGCAGGGCCTTGTCGGCAAAATAGACGGTACGGTTCATGTGAAGAGTCGTTTTTTCGGAATCCAAAAATACGAATAAATAGGAAAACCTCAACGAAAATGAAAAAAATCATCTGGATGATGGCTATTGCAGCTGTGGGGCTGGGCGCCTGCGACCGGCAGCGTCCCGAACCCCTGAAAATCGACAACGCCCTGACGCCGGAGGAGATCGCCGCCGGGCGCTTCACCCCCGAGGTGATGTGGAAGATGAGCCGCGCGGGCGGCGCCGTGCTCTCGCCCGACGGAGAGCGTCTCGTCTACCAGCAGACCGACTACAACCTCGCCGAAAACCGCGGCGTGACGACCCTCTGGGTCGAGGAGCTCGCCACGAAGGCCGTAACGCGCCTGACCGACTGCACGTCGAACAGCCTCGCACCGCGGTGGAGCGCCGACGGGCAGCACATTTACTTCCTCTCGGACCGCAGCGGTTCGATGCAGGTCTGGGAGATGGCCCCTGCGGGCGGCAACGTGCGCCAGCTGTCGGACTTCGCGCACGACGTCGAAGGGTTCGGCATCTCGCCCCGCGGCGACAAGGCGTGGTACGTGCAGCGCGTGCAGGTGGCCGACCGCCGCTCGGCCGACATCCACAAGGACATGGACAAGTCGCAGGCCCGCATCTACGACGACCTGATGGTCCGCCACTGGGACTACTGGGACGAGGGCGAGCACCTGCACATCTTCGTCGGCGACTTCGGACCCGACGGTTTGAAGGAGGGTCGGGACATCCTCGGCCCGGAGGCTGCCTGGGACGCACCGCTGGCCCCCTACTTCGACATGGCCGAGATCGCCTGGAACAACGCCGGGACGATGCTCGCCTACACCTGCAAACCGCTGACGGGAACGGCCTACGCCGTCTCGACCGACTCGGACATCTTCGTCTACGACGTCGCCTCGCAGCAGACGCAGAACATCTGCAAGCCCACCAACTTCAACACCGGAGAGAAGATCGAATCGCAGCAGGAGAACCTGCCGGGCTATGACAAATACCCCGTCTGGTCGCCCGACGACCGGAAGATCGCCTTCCTCTCGCAGCGGCGCGCCGGCAACGAGTCGGACAAGGCGCGGCTCTTCCTCTATGATTGTGCGACGACTGAAATGCGCGACCTGACGGCGGATTTCGACTACAACGCCATGAACGTCGTCTGGGAGGGCAACGACCGCCTGTGGTTCATCGCCCCGATCGAGGGGACGTACCAGATCTGCCGCGTGGCGACGGTCGACGGCGAGGTGGAGGTCCTGACCGAGGGCGACCACAGCATCACGGCCTTCACGACGGGCGGCGGACGCATGGTGGCCGAGCTGGCCACGATCTCCGCGGCGGCGGAGTTCTACGAGGTCGACACCGCCGACGGCGCCCTGACCCGGATCTCGGAGATCAACAGCGACATCTACGCCCAGATCCGCATGGGCAAGGTCGAGAAACGCTGGGTGCGGACCACCGACGGCAAGCAGATGCTCACGTGGGTGATCCTGCCGCCCGACTTCGATCCGGCCCAAAAGTACCCGACGCTGCTCTACTGCGAGGGCGGCCCGCAGAGCGTCGTCGCAAACGGGTGGAGCTACCGCTGGAACTTCCAGCTGATGGCCGCGCAGGGCTACATCGTCGTGGCGCCGAACCGCCGCGGCGTACCTTCGTTCGGGCAGGAGTGGCTCGACCAGATCTCGGGCGACTACTCCGGACAGAACATCCGCGACTACCTCTCGGCCATCGACGACGTGGCGCGCGAACCGTGGGCCGACGAATCGCGCATGGGATGCGTCGGAGCCTCCTACGGCGGCTACTCGGTCTACTTCCTGGCCGGCTGCCACGAGAAGCGGTTCAAGGCCTTCATCTCCCACTGCGGCATCTTCGACTTCGACTCGATGTACGGCGAGACCGAGGAGCTCTTCTTCATCAACAACGACTACGGCGGCCCCTACTGGGACAAGGAGAATGCCACGGCGCAGCGCTCCTATGCCAATTCGCCGCACCGGTTCGTCGACAAGTGGGACACGCCGATCCTGATCTTCACCGGCGAGAAGGATTACCGCATCCCCTACACGCAGTCGCTCGAAGCCTTCACCGCAGCCCGCGTGCGGGGCATCCCGGCCCGTCTGGTCGAGTTCCGCGACGAAGCGCACCAGGTCTTCAAGCCGCAGAACTCGATGGTCTGGAACCGCGAGTTCTTCGGCTGGCTCGACCGCTACGTGAAAGGCGGCGAATAACCTCCGACCCCGGCCCGAAAAAGCCGTCCGGCAACCTCCGCCGGACGGCTTTTCCCATTCCGAAACCGAACTGCGACACCGGAAAAAGCAACGGATTCGTGATGAAAAACAGCGCGTTCGTTGAATTTATTTCCAAAAATCGAGACTCGCCCCTATTTTTGCAGAGATTCAGATAAAAGAATTCGTGCATGATGAAACGTCGGACAACCCTGCTTTTCCTGCCGCTGCTCCTCGCCGCATGCTCCGAAAATCCGGAGGACGGAACAGTCCCGGCAGCAAGCCCCTTCGAAGTATCGATAGGTTCGGGAGCAAGACTCGACATCCGGGCCCGTTCGGCCACGCGCACCTCGCTGGACGAAGGCGGTGAGGAGGTCCGCTGGCAGGAGGGAGACCGGCTGACGCTCTGGGCCCGGAACTCCGCGTCGGAAACAGTGTTCGACGGAGCCGCATTCACGCTCTACCACTACAACGCGACCTACAACAGCGCCAGCTTCCGGGGCAGCATCCGACCCATGCCCGAAGATACCTATACCTATTATGCCGTCTCGCCCGTCCCGGCCTCGACCGACGGACTGCGGGCCAGTTACGACATTCCGGCCGTGCAGGACGGAGCGTTCCACGGCGAGTGGGACGTGATGGTGGCCACGCCGATCGAGGGCGCCGGGCCGCTGCGCGAACACGACAAGAAGGATGCGAACGGCATCAGCGACAATACGGACGTCGTCGACCTGCAATTCGCACACAAAATCCACGTACTGAAAATCGCCATCCCGCGCAACGACCTCGGAGAACCGGTTTCGGAGATCACGCTGACCTTCCCGTCGCCCGTCGCCGGACGGTTGACCGTGGACGCCTCGGATCCCGCCGCCGACGGCGTGCTGGCCGGATCGGGCAACACGCTGACCCTGCGGTTTTCGGAGCCGAAGGATGCCGGTGCCGTGGTCTACGCGATGATCGCCCCCCTGACGCTCGGCGAGGGCGAGACGGTCTCGATCGTGGCCGCAGGCGCGACGAGCGAGTCGGAGCCGCGGACGTTCGTCCCGGCGACCGCCGACCGGCGCTTCGCCGCCGGCCACACCACGCCGATCAACTACAACATCCCGGCCGCGGCCCAGGAGCTCACGCGCGTGACCTTCCGCCTCGCGGAGACGGGCATCAACACGCTGGGCGAGGCGATCGACACCTTCACGGTGACGGCACCCGAAGGCTGGACCTTCGAGGACGACACCCGGAGCCGGACGTTCGACGTCACGGGCACGGGCGACCATACGATCCGCTTCCGGAGCTACACGAACCCCACGGAGGAGATGGCCGGATTCCAGGTGACGTACGATTCGGAGCATGCGCTGCTGACCGAAGAGTTCACGCTGCCGGCCGTGACCGTAGGCGGGGAGACCGTCGTGGAGTTCCGCGTGCCGTATCTCCTCGAGGAGGATTTCTCCGGCGCAACCTACAAGAGCTATGCCCGCTCGGCCGAGGAGCTCTCCGCCTACGGACTGCCCGGATGGGGCGCCAGCTGCTGCGGCCTCGAATCGGAACGAGCCTCCTTCTACATGTATGTGGGAACCAGCACCTCGGGTATCAACAACCATCTGGGACGAATCGACACACCGTTCCTTCCTCTGAAAGAGGGTGTCTCGGTGCCCATCCGCGTTTCGTACGACATCGGAGCCCCGGAGGTCTCCGGAACCCTGTCATCCAAATGGAGCCTGACCTGCCAGTTTGGCTTGCAGAACGACACGGAGGGTGGAATTGACGGAGAAACGGAGATGAGCCGTGTCGTGGAACAGTACACTCCGACCAGCGGCGGCGGATTCACCGGCAGCCTGCCCCAGTCGGTAAACGGACTCGTCATCCCGGATGTCGGGGCCCGGACCCGGCTGACATGGAGGACCTCCGACTACCAGCGGGTCTCGGGCAGCAGCTGGAGCGTGCTGACCAACGTAACATTCTACGTCTACCTCGACAACATCCGCGTTTCGATCGCCCAATAACGACCGCCATGAACATGAAAAACAGACTGATTCTTCTGCTGGCATCGGCGGCCGTAGCGGCCGGAGGATGCTCCGAAAACGAAACGCCCGCGGACAGCGACGGATACGGAACGCTCCGCATCGCCTGCCGCACCGACGCCATGATCACCACACGGGCCGAAATCGCCGTCACGCCGGTTCCCGACGCCGGGGATCTCTCCCTGACGATCTCCGGAACGGAGTTTTCCAAAACCTGGGAAAGCCTCTCCGCATTCAACGACGCGGGCGAGACGATCCCCGCCGGAAGCTACACCGCCGAGCTCCGCTACGGCGACCCGAAGGCCGAAGGGGTCGGCAAAGTCTGCTACTATGGCAGTAAAGCGATCGAGATCGTGGCCCGGCAGCGCGTCGAGGAGACGATTCCCGTGCAGATCGCCAATGCACAGGTGCTCGTCTCGGCCACGGAGTCGTTCCTGAACTACTTCCACGACGCGACGTTCACCGTCACGACCTCTGCGGGGAACCGTTTCACCTTCACCCCCGGCGCCGAAACGGCGGACGAAGCGGTCTTCGTCGAGGCCGGCACGACGCTGACCCTCACGGGCACGGCCAAACTCCAAAGCCAGACCGGCACGGCTTTCGACCGCAACTACGCCTTCCCCGAGCAGCGGCTCGACCGCACCGTCGCACGCACGCGCCACACGTTCCTCTTCGACGCCCGCGACAACGGCAGCGCCACGCTGACGATCAACCTCGACGACGGATTCCTCGACGAACGCACGATCGACGTCGAACTGAACGACGATACCCTGTAACCCACTCGCAAAAAACGACACGAGATATGAAAAACATGACCGGATTACTTCTGACGCTGACCTTCGGCGCACTCCTTCTGACGGGCTGCGTGAACGAAGAGCCCCCCTACAAGAAGACGGGCAGCGGAACGTCCGCAACCGGCACGACGGGCTACCTGAACGGCGAAGTGGGCCTGCGCGTGGTCACCGACTCGCAGACCGACATGCAGCCCGACGATACGGAGGACGAAACGCAGAAACTGCCGTCAAACGCCTCGGCTACGACCCGCACGACCGACGCAACGGACGACTACCGCGTGAAGATCGTCCGTGCGGACGGCACCGACACGCCCTTCGAAGGGAGCTACGCCGAGCTCAAAGCCTCGCTCGAAGCGACCCCGATGGAGCTGCCGACGGGCAGTTACAACCTTGTGGTCTGCTCGCACCGCGAGGAGGAGATCCCCGCCGTGGAGTGGGAGTCGCCGGTCTACGGCACGACCTACCCCTTCACGATCACGAAGGGCTCCACGACGACGATCAATGAGATCGTCTGCACGTTGCAGAACATCAAGGTGACGCTGCTCTGCTCGGCCGACCTGGCCGACCAGCTCACCGCCGAAACGAAAGCCACCATCTCGCTGGGGGCCGCCTCGATGGAGTTCGGCAAGGAGCGCTGGGACGGCCGACAGGCCGCCTTCTTCCTGCCGGCGGCCGAGGAGAACGAGCTCGATTTCGAACTCTACGGCGCATTCACCGACGGCGGCGAGGTGAAGTTCAGCAAGACCATCACGGGTGTCAAGGCCGGACAGTGGCGCAAGATCGAACTGGTGATCGTCTACGCCTCCCAGGGCGAGATCAAGTTCGACATCAAGGTAAATAACTTCGTGCTCGACGATACGGTTACGATCAACGGCACCGACGGCCTCTGGGAGGAGATCCTCGGAGAGGGCGGCGAGGAGGGCGAAGCCCCGACGATCGTCATGCAGGGCTGGGACATCGCGCAGCCCTATGTGCTGGAAACCGTCGACCCGGTGCGCGTCGACATCGCGGCCCCGAACGGCGGCATCCGCTCGCTGCTCGTGCGGATCGAGTCCGGACCGCTGCAAGAGATCCTCGTCTCGGTATCCGAAGCCCTCACCGGCGAGTTCGACCTCTGCGAGATCCAGCCCGGCACGCCCGAGGGCAACCTGCTGTCAACCGGCGTCGGATTCCAGATCGGCGACGAAGTCAAGGGGCAGCAGAGCACCTATTTCGAAATCAACAGCGAGATCCTCACGGCGCTCAAATCGCTGGGCGATCCGGGCGAGAAGCACTACTTCCACCTCCGCGTAATCGACAATGCGGGCGGGGAAACCTCGGCCACGCTGACCCTCGTAAGACCGACCGACGAATAGCCATGAAACGTCTGTACAGATACCTGATCCCGATGCTGGGGCTCGCCGCGGCGGGCTGCTCGGAGACCTCGCCGTCGCTCGACGACGCAACGGCGACGGGTACGCTGACGATGAAGGTCTCGACCCGTTCGGAGACCTCCTCCGCAGAGTACGACCCGATGGAGCACCTGACCGTCAGCATCTGCAACAGCGACGGGAAGCCGATCCGCAAATATACCTCGGAATCCGGCATTCCGGAGCGTTTGGAGCTGCTGGCCGGCGCGTACAGCGTCTCGGTGGAGGCCGGCGAGAAGGCCGCTGCCTCGTTCACCCGACGCTTCTACAAAGGCGAAGAGCCCTTTACCGTAACCCCCGGGGCGAATACGCCCGTCGAGGTAACGTGCACCTTGCAGAACAGCGTCGTCGAGGCCGTTTTCGACGAGACCATCGCCGAAAACTTCGGTTCGGAGTTCGAGGTGCGGGTGATGCCCGGCGCGTCGTATGACGAAAGCCGCGCCGACGCCGCCTCGACGCTCCGCTACACGGAGAACGCCGCAGGTTACTTCACGCTCGACGAGGGTGTCGACGCCCTCTCGTGGCGGTTCAGCGGCACGCACGCCTCGAAGGGCGCGGTCGAAAAGAGCGGCACCATCCCCGAGGTCCGGACCCCGGGAAAATACACGCTGACGTTCCGCTACTCGCCCGACCTGCCGGGATTCATCGAGGCCGTGGCGATCCTTGTGGACGATGATACCGACGATTTCGACGACACGATCATTTGGAGTCCCGACCCGACGATCGAGGGCGACGGCTTCGAGATCTCCGAGACGCAGCGCTATCTGGGCGGCGAAAAACGGTTCCTGATCACGACCGTCAAGCCGACGACGGCGGCCACGCTGACCTTCGACGGCAAGCCGTACGATCTGCTGGCGGCCGTCTCAACGCCCACGGCCGGCCTTGCCGTGGTGAAGACGGCCGAAAACGCCCTCACGGTGACGCTCTCCGACGACTTCTTCACGGGATGCACGGGCGGCGACCATACGCTCCGCTTCGACGCCGCGGACAACGGCGGCGGAAACGGCAGCGCGGAGTGTATCTTCGCCTTGCAGGGCGTACTGGCACCCTCGGCCGCGGATTATGATCTGTGGGCCAATACCGTCACGCTGCGGGCCCGGGTCTTCGATCCCTCGGTCACAACGGTAACCTTCGGCCTGCGCACAAAAAACGGATCGTGGCAGGAGCTGCCCGGCACGAACGCCGGCAGCGAAACCTGGACGGCGACGTTCAGCCCCGAATGGACGGAGTCGTCCAACGAGAGCGGCCTGACGGTCTTCACGCCGAAGGCCGGAACGGGCGTCCGGGCCGACGGCGAATACGAATGCCGGGCGCTGCTCGACGGACGGGAGAGCCTCGCGTCGTTCGCCACCGCAGGGGGCCAGAGCATTCCCGGCGGCGACATGGAGGACGGTACGATGAGCTGCTTCACGATCAACAACCAGACGACCCCCTTCTGGGGCAGCGGCAACAACAACTACATGAGCGCCATCATCGGCGACCAATTGACGCGCCTCTGCACGCAGCAGGTGAAAAGCGGTTCGAAATGCGCCCTGCTGGCTTCGCAGACCGCGGCCGGCCTGCTGGCGGCCGGCAACCTCTTCTCGGGAACGTTCGTCAAACCCTCCACGCAGGGAACCGTCGGGTTCGGAAAGGATTACGACTGGCAGGCCCGCCCCCGGGCTCTGCGGCTGAAATACCACGCGACGATCGGGACGGTCGACATGACCAAATACACGGACGCAAGCGGCAACCATCCGATCGCTGCCGGACAGCCCGACCGGGCGATCATCTACGTGGCGATCGTCGACTGGGACGCCCCGCACAACGTCTCCTCGGGCATGAGCGCCCCGAGCGGCATGTGGGACCCCTCCACGGCGACGAGCCAGGCCGAAGGCCCGGTCATCGGCTACGGACGCTTCGTGATCACGGAGTCGACCGCCGGCGACGAGATGGTCGACAAAGAGCTCGAAATCTTCTACTACGACAAGCAGACCAAACCCTCGAAGCCCTGTAAGATCGTCATTTCGTGTTCGGCCAACATGTACGGCGACTACATGAACGGATGCAGTACGAACCGGCTCTACATCGACGACTTCCAGTGGGTTTACTAACGACTAAACGCGAAACGATGCGCACGACACTCATACGCCTGCTGCTCCTCGGAGCGGGTCTCCCGGCGGCCTGCGGCTCGCTGCGGGCCCAGGAGTCGGAGGCTGCGGCGGCAGAAACGGCAAGGATGACAGAAACCGTCCGGGAGACCCCGGCGGACAGCACCGCACATCGTCCCCTGACGATCAACGAGATGCGACGCCGGCGCGGTCTGACCGATACGCACAACCTCTTCGTCCCGAAAGGCCAGTGGATATTCGGAGGTACGGCCTCCTACTCGACCCATACGAACAAAAGCTACCAGTTCCTGATCATCGAAGGCATCGACTCGAAAGGCTACACCTTCAAGATCAGCCCGATGATCGCCTACGCCTTCCGCAACAACATGGCCCTGGGCGGCCGCTTCATCTACTCGCGGACGCTGCTCAAACTCGACAAGGCCGCGATCAACTTCGGCGACGCCGACTCGAACGTGAGTCTCAACGCCGAGGACTACTACGCCCTGCAACACACCTACCAGGTAGCGGCCATCTGGCGTCAGTACATTCCGCTGGGGCGTAACAAGCGCTTCGCCCTCTACAACGAAATGTCGCTGGCGGGCGGCGGTACCGAGGCCCGTTTCGCAAACGGATCGCCGGTCAAGGGCACATACCAGAGCGGCTACACCTTCTCGCTGGGCATATCGCCGGGAATCGTGGCCTTCGCCACGAACAACATGGCCGTGGAGGTGAACGTCGGCGTGATGGGTATCACCTTCAACCACACCGAACAGGTCCACAACCAGGTCACCGTCGGCGAACGCAACATCAGCCAGATGAACTTCAAGGTCAACATTTTCTCGATCGGCCTCGGCATGGCCTTCTATCTCTGAACCCGGCACGCCATGAAACACATCGCATACCTTCTGCTCTTCGCTCTCGGGCTGACGCTACCGGCCGCGGCACAGGCCGTCTCCGACGCGGCTCCGCTTCCGACGGCCGGGCACTCCGATACGCTCCGACTCCGGAACGGACTCTCCGCACAGGCCGCTCTCCCGACCGCCAAAACGCAAAAACAACGCTTCCTGCCGACACGCCGACGCATCGACCGGGAGATCAACAAACTCAAATTCGCCTACAAGGGTGAGGTCATCATGGGCCTGACGGCCTCCTACGGAACGCTGTCGAGCGACGACACCGACGTACTGCTCATTCTGGACAACGTCAACGCCGAGGGCGCCATGGCCTCCGTCAAACCCTTCATCGGCTATTTCTACCGCGACAACCGCTGTCTGGGCGCCCGATTCGGCTACAACCACATGAGCGGCACGCTCGACAAGGGAGCCGTCTTCGATCTGGGCGAGAGCAACGACGTCTCGCTCAACATTCCCTATCTCGACTTCACGAGCAACAACTATGCGTTCGGCATCTTCCACCGCTCCTATGCGGGGCTCGACCCCAAGGGGAGGTTCGGGCTCTTCGCCGAGATCGAACTCTCGGTCGCAACCGGAACGTCGTGCTTCTCCTACGAGTCGGAGGGACGCATAAAACATACGTACAGCGACAATACGCAGCTCAAACTCGCGTTCAATCCGGGAGCGGCGGTCTACATCTTCCCGAACGTCTGCGCGACACTCTCGTTCGGACTGGGCGGCATCCAGTACACCTCCGTGACCCAGAAGGACGAACTGGGCAACAGGATCGGCAGCCGCGAGGCCTCGAAAATGAAGTTCAAACTCAACATCCTGGCCATCAACATCGGCATGACGATCCACATGTGGGACAAGAAAAAGCAATGACGCATGAAACGACTCCTGGCATATCTGCTCGCAGGTGCGGCGCTCCTCACGGCCTCGTGCATCGACAACGACCTGCCCTACCCGACCGTGGAGGTCGCCATCAACGGCGTGGAGGGCGAGGGTTTCGCGGTCTCGAACATCGACCTCACGACCCGCACGGTGGCCCTCGCACTCGAAGAGGCCACCGACATCCGGAACGTGCGGATCGACAAGGTGACCTACACCGTCACGCCGCACAATACGAATATCGACCGACAGATCTTCCTCGACAACATCCGCCCGTCGCAGGAGCCGACCGGGACGTTCGACATGCGCACGCCGGTCTACCTCACCCTGACGCTCTATCAGGACTACGAGTGGCAGATCGTCGCCACACAGACCATCACGCGGAGTTTCCGTGTCGAAGGACAGGTCGGCGCCACGGAGTTCGACCTCGACAACCGTATCGCCCGGGCCTACGTCGCCAAGGATGCCGACCGCAGCCGCGTGACGATCACCGAGCTCAAACTCGGACCCGCCGACACGGAAACGGTCACCACAACCTACTCCCCGACGATGGAGGAGCTCTCGACGATGGACTACGGATCGCCCGACGCGGAGGATCCGACGGCCGGAACACCCCATTTCGTGGATGTCACCTGCCACGGCCGCACGGAGCGCTGGCTGCTCTACGTGCTGCCCACCGACAAGACCGTCTCTACCGAGGCCGTCGATGCCTGGTCGGGCGTCGTCTGGCTCCGCGGGTCGGGAATCGCCGGCGAAACGATGGGATTCCGTTACCGCATCGGCTCCGACGGCGAATGGTCCGAAGTGCCCGACGTGGAGATCGACGGCGGAACCTTCTCGGCCGCCTTTGCCGCCGAACCGCTGACAACCTACCAGTTCAAGTCCTACTGCGGAGAGGACGAGAGCGACCCGACGACCGTCACGACCGAAGGCGTCGGGCAGCTGCCCAACAGCGGCATGGAGGAGTGGTCGAAGCCCGGCACGCCCTGGCTGCCCTATCTGACCGACGGAAGCGGTACGGGCATCTCGCCCTTCTGGGATTCGGGCAACCACGGGGCCGTCACGCTGGGCGACAAGTACAACGTCACGACCCCCGACGAAAGCACCGTCCGCCCGGGCTCCGCAGGAACCAAATCGGCCAAACTCGCCAGCACCAAAGTCATGATCAAACTGGCGGCCGGAAACCTCTTCACGGGCGAGTTCGCCGGCGTGCGGGGCGGCACGAACGGCATCGTGAACTTCGGACGCCCCTTCACGCTGCGCCCCACGGCCCTGCGGGTCTGGGTGAAATACTCACCCGGGATCATCAATCTGATGGAGTCCAACATGCCCGCGGGCGAGAATATCCAGAAAGGCGATCCGGACACCGGATCGATCTACATCGCCCTCGGAACCTGGACCAAGGAGAAATACGGCATGGGCAAGGACGGCGCCGGCGACGACAAGAACAACGGACGCCCCTTCGGTACGGATGCCTGCCCGGTGAGCATCGACACGCGCGACGTGAAGACCTTCTTCAACCCGCAGGGCGAGGATGTGATCGGATACGGCATCCGGGTACTCCGGGAGGCCGTAACGGAGTGGACGCAGATCACCATCCCGATCGACTACCGGTCGACCGACAAGAAACCTACCCATCTGATGGTGGTCTGCTCGGCTTCGCGCTGGGGCGACTACTTCATCGGCAGCGACCAGAGTGTCATGTGGGTCGACGACGTCGAACTCGTCTACACGCCGGTGGCGAAAAATTGAGCATGAGATTCCCGCGGACGCGGGAATCCCTCATTGATTGGCCGGCCCCGTTCGGACATACGAAAAAAACAGCGCTCCGGAGATCCGAAGCGCTGTTTTTCGATTATCTGTCGGGGATTACCTCCCGGCAATCCGACAGTACTTGTCGTAGCGTCCCATTACGTCGTTCACATAGGCCAGCGTCTGGTTGCTGCCGGTGAACCTTCCGCACTTGACCACCTCGTTTTCATAATATTCGGGTTGGGATTTCAGGGTCAGGTAGCGGGCTACAACCTCCCAGGAGTTGGGATTCTCGCCGTGCACGCGGGCCAGACGGCGGGCATCGCTCACATGGCCGATGCCGCTGTTGTACGAGGCCAGCACGATGCTCATGCGATCCTTCTCGGACGTGCCGGCCGGAAGCCGCAGCATCGTCTGGATCTCCGTCATCAGCTTGTTCGCCAGCCAGACGTTGGTCTCGGGATCCGAGACCCGGTCGAGCGGAACCTCGAAGTGGCGGGCCACCGAAGGCATGATCTGCATCAGCCCCCGGGCGCCGCTGCGCGAGGTGATGTCGGGCGTGAAGCGCGACTCGTGGTAGGCGATGGCGCTCATCAGACGCCAGTCGTGTCCCTCCTGCTCGCTGATGCGGCGGATCAGGTTGTCGTAGGCCGAGATGACGCATTTCTCCTCCACAAGGGGAGCATGGTCCGCTTCGGCCATCCGGTTCAGCACATCATCCGTCACGGGAGTGCCGAAATGGGCGTTAAAGCCGTAAAAAGTCGTTAAAATGGTTAAGAACGCAAACGTTAAAACAGTCTTTTTCAGCATAAAAGGTTGCTTTGCGGGCAGTTCATACCGCGCAGTACAACACGCTAATCATAGAATCCCCAGGAGATGCCGATCTTGAACATACCCGGATTGAGCGGGTAACGGGCTGCCGAGAAATACTCTCCGTTTCCGAACAGGCCCTTGTTCAGATGCTGATATTTCAGGAAGATCCGCATTCTCTTCCACTTCGCCATCACGAAGGCGTCCATGTAGGGATAGTTCCCCACCTCCTCCTCGCGCTGGTTGTAGTACACCGACAGTGCCGGATTGTATCCGGGCGCATAATATCGCGTATTATAACGTCCGTCGAGTCCGATCTGCAAGCGCAGGATGTCGCGCACGACCCAGAATTCGTAGTAATACGACAGGAAGGCGCTCAATAGCGGAACGGGTACAACTTCTTGATTCGTGCTCCACTGCAACAATACCCTGTGGTCCAAATGAAGTCCGCCGAGGCGGAAATCCTTGCGGGCATACACGCTCGTGAGGCTTACGCTTCCGTCATGCTGGGCGACGTTGCTGTCCGACGCATAGTAGATCTTGTCGGTAACGACTCCCTGCCAGGCTCCCGCTTCGAATGCGTAGTCGGGAACCGAAAACTTTACCTCCAACCGAGTCTCATTCTCCTTGTTCAAAGGAGTGTTCCATATATAATGGTTCGAGAATAGATTCTCCTGCCAGTAGTTCGGCGAGCGCCGCTCCATCGAGAAGCGGCCTTCGAGAATCAGGGGGTGTCCGCGGAGATAGCCCGTCAGTGCGAGGTGCGCACCGATCGAGAGGTCTCCGCCTCTGTATCCCGACGGGTAGAACTTCACGTTCCCGTCCCAGTCGACATACTTCTTTATCTTTCCGCTGACGGATCCGTAGGCGAACCAGCTGGTTTTATTCACCTTCGTATACTTCCCCGTCAGATAGTTGTTCAGTTCGAACTGCGAGTAGGTGTGCAGGTCGAGGCCGACTCCTGCATCGAGCGTTCCCACCACCCCGTTCCGGTCCCAGGGCTGCGCCTGCACGAAGACCCGGTTCGAGACGACCCGTTCGTAGATCGAGTCGCGGGTTTCCAGCGGATTGATGTACCAGTTCTTGTAGTAGTTGTACTCCGCCGACACGAAATTGCCGTTCTCGTCCCGATGGTCGCGTTCGTTCGTGTAGGGTTCGTTCTTGTCGGTGTAGACCTTGCTCCACGAACTGTACTCGAACGAGTGCCCGACATAGACGGCCGAAAGCCCCGCCATCGAAAAGTCGCTTTCGGTCAGACGCTGCAACGGAATGCCGTAGGACTGCGTGATGAAGAAGGCGTTGTTGCGGTAGGTGTTCTGGGCTTCGGCTTCGGCCAGGCGCATCGGCACGCCCGAGGCCATACTGAACGTCGTGTCGGCGATGGCCCACTTTCCGACCACGCCGCCGTTCTCCTGCTGTTCGATGTGGTTGTTGTAGAAACCCGCATGCACCGAATAGCGGCGCCCCGTATGGCTGACGGCCAGCGAGAGGTTGTGGTTCTTGGTCCGCGACCAGATGTACTGCCCGCGGGTGCCGCGCGACTTGTAGTCGACGTTGAAGCCGGTCGTCGGGGAGATGTTCTGCGCGACCATGATGCCGAAATTCTCCTCCCGGTAACGCTTCTGGCCCGACTCCGCGTAGTTCATCCGGATCATCGGCCGCTTCGTGTTGTAGAAGGGCACGTTCTCCATGTTGTAGGTGTACGCGTAGTAGGGACTCGCAAAACTGAAATCAAAGAACTGCGGTCGCCGGAAATAGTTCAGCGGCAGCGACGTCTGTCCGAGGGCACCCTGGGCGATGTCGCCCACATCCTCCCGATAGAACGGATAGTCGATCCGGTAATCGGTGAGCATCGTGTCCAGAGGAGCGATCTCCACGCGGTTGTAGTCACGTTTGACGTGCCACTTGAAGTTGTTCAACGCGCGGATCGAGTCGCTGAAAAAGTAGGATTCCAGCGGTTTTCGGATTTTCCGTTCCTTTTTGGTGGTGTCCTGCGGCTGTTGCTGCCCTTCCTCTTCGGTCTGCTCGTAGGGGTTCGAGCCGTAGAGGTTTCCTCCCTGACCGTTCTGCATGGCCCGTTGCAGGGTGCTCGCATCGAAACTCTGGGCCCGCAGCACGATCGGTGCGACGGAGAGCATTCCCAGCAGGAGCGTCAGCAGTATCCGGTTCGAAAATCTCGCCATAGCCAAAGAGCGGAAATCCGCGGCAAAGGTAATTAAAATTTTTTAATTATGCAAATCCGGCTTTCTTTCAGTCGTTTGAATTCCGGCGGAGGCCCCAGCGGATCGCCGAAATGAGGATGTAAAGGATGACGATGGCCGGAATGGAGTAGAGCCGAAGCACGGCGATCATCACCACGCACAAGGTCAGAAAGAGGTAGCGGATGGCGTTTCCGCGCCAGCCGAAGCCGCGGAATTTGAGCGAGAACATCCGCACGGGGGAGATCAGCAGCCAGGCCATGGCCGGCACGATCCAGATGAGCATCTGCCCGCCGAAATCGAAGCCCGTCCGTGCGGAGATCATACCCAGCGAGACGAAGAAGAGTGCATTGGCCGGGGTGGGCAGTCCGCAAAACTCCTCGTGCTGCGACTCGTCGATGTTGAACTTCGCCAGACGCAGCGCCGAGAAGGCCGCCATGGCGAAGCTGACGAAGGCATAGACGCAGTGCAGCAAGAACTGCTCCTCACCCATCGAACGGGTGGTCATGACGTAGACCACCGCCGCGGGAACGAAGCCGAAGGAGATCATGTCGGCCAACGAATCGAGCTGCACGCCGATGGGTGAACTCTGGCGGAGCAGGCGCGCCGCAAAACCGTCGAAAAAGTCGAAGACGGCAGCCAGCACCACGAACCAGAAGGCCCATTCGAGGTTGCCGTAGACCAGCGCCGAAAGCGCCGCGAAGGTGCCGCACAGCAGGTTCGAGAGCGTCAACAGATTGGGAATGGTGAAGAATCTGATTTTCATGGCCCGTATGGTTTTCATCATCCCGGCAGACGTCACGAAGGGTGCGCGCACGAACCCCCGGATTTTCGATGCCCGGACGAAATTTAACTTCCGACAGGCGGCAAAGTTACTAAAATATTTTTATCTTTGTCGAAGTTAACTCCATATAATAACTTATGGCGAGCAATAAATATTGTGTCATCATGGCGGGCGGCATCGGGAGCCGTTTCTGGCCCAAGAGCCGGCAGTCGATGCCCAAACAGTTCCTCGACATCCTCGGAACGGGAAAATCCTTCATCCGCCACACCTACGAACGCTTTGCAAAGATCGTCCCGGCGGAGAATTTCCTCGTGGTGACGAACGACAAATACCGGCAGCTCGTGCTGGAACACCTCCCGGAGCTCGACGAACGGCAGGTGCTGTGCGAACCCGTCGGACGCAACACGGCCCCGTGCATCGCCTATGCAGCCTACACGCTGATGAAGGCCAATCCCGACGCCGAGATGATCGTCACCCCGTCGGACCACCTGATCCTCAACGAAGAGGACTTCCGCTCGATCATCGCCGAATGCCTCGACTTCGCCGCCGAGCACGACGCGCTGATGACCGTGGGCATCAAGCCCACCCGCCCCGACACGGGCTACGGATACATCCAGGTCTCCGACTCGCAGCCCATCAGCAAGGTGAAGTGCTTCACCGAGAAGCCCGACCTCGAACTGGCCCAGGTATTCCTCCAATCGGGCGAATTCTTCTGGAATTCGGGCATCTTCATCTGGAAGGTGCGCTCGATCATCGAGGCCTTCGAGAAGTACCTCCCCGAGCACCATGCGCTGTTCAGCGGCGTGATGCGCGCCGAGGGCACCGCGGCCGAACGCAACGTCGTGGAGATCGCCTTCTCGGAGTGCCGCGCCATCTCGATCGACTACGGCATCATGGAGAAGGCCGACAACGTCTACGTGCGCTGCGGGGAGTTCGGATGGAGCGACGTCGGAACGTGGGGCTCGGTCTACCAGCACTCGCGCAAGGACCGCTACGCCAACGCCGTACCCGAGGAGGGGTGCTACCTCTACGACACGCGCTCGTCGATCGTCTCGCTGCCGAAGGACAAGATCGCGGTCATCAGCGGGCTGAAAGAGTACATCGTCGTCGACACGGACGACGTGCTGATGATCTGCCCCCGCTCCGAGGAGCAAAACATCAAGAAATTCATCGACGAAGTAAAATTCCACAATGGCGACAAGCACATCTGAACTCTACGAACTCTTCCGTGCGCATCCGCACGTCTCGACCGACACCCGGCATTTGGAGCCGGGTGCGATCTTCTTCGCCCTGCGGGGCGAGCGTTTCGACGGCAACCGCTTCATCCCCGACGCGCTGGCGAAAGGCGCCGTGGCGGCCGTCAGCGACGATGCCGCGATTGCGGCGTCGGATGCCCGGATCCTGCCGGTCGACGACACGCTGACGGCCTTGCAGGAGTTGGCGCGGGAGCACCGCCGTGCGCTGGGGATCCCGATCCTCGCCATCTCGGGCAGCAGCGGCAAGACCACGACCAAGGAACTCGTAAGCCGCGTGCTGGCGGAGCGTTTCGAGGTCTACGCCACGCACGGCAACCTGAACAACCACATCGGCGTGCCGCTGACGCTGCTCGCCATGACGTCCGAGACGGAGTTCGGGATTGTGGAGATGGGCGCAAGCGCCTGCGGCGAAATCGCCCGGCTGGCGGAGATCGCCGAACCCGACTACGGACTGCTGACCAACATCGGACGGGCCCACCTCGAAGGCTTCGGGGGTCCCGAAGGCGTATTGCGGGGCAAGGGCGAACTGTTCGACTTTCTGGCGGTCCACGGCGGCCGGGCCTTCGTCCGTGCGGACGACGACACGCTGGCGACGATGGCTGCCGAGCGCGAGCCGCTGGCCGTGGAGTACTACCCCTCGTCGCTGGCCGACGGCATCGAGAGCCGGCTCGAAGGGGGTTACAACCGCTTCAACATCGCGGCGGCGGTGGCCGTAGGGCGCTATTTCGAGATTCCGGACGACGCGATCCGGCGTGCCGTGGCAAGCTATACCCCCGACAATTTCCGCTCGCAACGCATCGTAACGCCGCACAACACGGTGATCGCCGACTGTTACAACGCCAATCCGACGAGCATGCGCGCGGCGCTCGAAAACATCGCGTCCGAGCCGCTGGACGAACAACAGCACCGGGTGCTGATTCTGGGCGACATGCTCGAACTGGGCGACTGGTCGCAGTCGGAGCACGAGACGGTGATCGAACAGGCGGCCCGAATCCCCGGCGCGGAGCTGATTCTCGTGGGCGGGGAGTTCGCCGCAGCCTACGCGGCACTTGCGGACAAACCGGCACGGACGATGCTCTGCCCTTCGCAGGAGGAGCTGCGGCACCTGTTGCAGGCGACCCCGGTGGAGCATGCGCTGGTGCTGGTCAAGGGTTCGCACGGCATCGGTCTGGAAAAGGTTCTCGACCTGCTGTAAGGCGGGCGGAAGCCCCGGGGATCGACACGAAAAGAGGGTCCGGCACGCAGGTGCCGGGCCTTTTTCGTGTGTTTTTCCGATAATTTTGTTATTTTTGCCCTCAATAAATCGTAACCATCATATCCCATGACACTGAACGAATACCAGCAGCATGCGCTCGAAACGGCCATCTATCCCGATGACAGCCGGATCGTCTACCCCACGCTCGGACTCACGGGCGAAGCCGGCGAAGTGGCCGACAAGGTCAAAAAGGTGATCCGCGACGCCAACAAGGAGTTCACCGACGAGAAGAAACTCGAAATCGTCAAGGAGATCGGCGACGTGCTGTGGTACTGCGCCACGCTCTCGCGCGACCTGGGATACGAACTCGAAGAGGTGGCCCGGATGAACGTCGACAAACTCCGCTCGCGCATGCAGCGCCACCTGATCTCCGGCAGCGGCGACAACCGATAGCCCGCGATCGAGAATTGAAAATTGACAATCGAGGAGCAGGATCTCCGGATCCGGAGCCCGGCCGGACTCGCCGCACGGGCAACACTCCCTAAAAAACAACCGATTCATGAAACAGGAACAGACCCGAACTTCGCTTCCCGAAAACGCCTACCGCGAACTCAAACCCGGCGAGGAGTACACACCCGTGATGCCGGCTTCGGCATCGCCGAAAGAGGTGACGCCCTATTCGGTCACGATGGGCATCGTCATGGCCGTGATCTTCTCGGCCGCAGCCGCCTTCCTCGGACTCAAGGTCGGACAGGTCTTCGAAGCCGCCATCCCGATCGCCATCATCGCCGTGGGCATGGGATCCGTGCTGGGCAAGAAGAACATGCTCGGGCAGAACGTCATCATCCAGTCGATCGGCGCCTCGTCGGGCGTGATCGTCGCCGGCGCGATCTTCACCCTCCCGGCCCTCTACATCCTCGGGCTGGACGCCGCCTTCTGGCAGGTCTTCCTCTCGTCGCTGTTCGGCGGGCTGTTAGGCATCGTGCTGCTGATCCCCTTCCGCAAGTACTTCGTCAAGGAGATGCACGGCAAGTACCCCTTCCCCGAGGCTACGGCCACGACCGAGGTGCTCGTCTCGGGCGAGAAGGGCGGCAATCAGGCCAAGCTGCTGGCCGTCGCAGGGCTGATCGGCGGCGTGTACGACTTCGTGGTCGGAACCTTCGGCCTGTGGACCGATGCCGTCTCGACGCGCATCTGCATGTGGGGGCAGGTTGCCGCCGACAAGTTCAAGGTCGTCTTCGGACTCAACACCTCGGCCGCCGTACTCGGACTGGGCTACATCGTCGGACTGAAATACGCCCTGATCATCACGGCCGGATCGTGCCTCGTGTGGTTCGTCATCGTCCCGGTGGTGGGTTCGCTGGCCGAAGCGATCGACCCCGCCGCGATGGGATCGCTGCTGGGCGTCACGAATGAAAAGCTCCTGGCCGACCCGGCGTCGCTCTTCACGGCCGAGAACCTCTTCGCCTACATCGGCAAGCCGATCGGCATCGGCGGCATCGCCATGGCCGGCATCATCGGCATCGTGCGGCAGTCGAAGATCATCCGTCAGGCCGTGGGCCTGGCCGTCTCGGAGTTCGGAGCCGGGAAATCGGCCGCCGCAACCACCGAGCGCACGCAGCGCGACATCCCGATGAAGCGCATCCTCTCGATCCTGATCGCCACGCTCATCTCGATCTTCGTCTTCTTCCACTTCGGGCTGCTCGACGGCTGGGTACAGTCCGTGACGGCAATCCTGATCGTCTTCGTCATCGCGTTCCTCTTCACGACGGTGGCCGCCAACGCCATCGCCATCGTGGGCACGAACCCCGTTTCGGGCATGACGCTCATGACGCTGATCCTCTCGTCGCTGGTGTTGGTAAGCGTCGGATTGAGCGGCACGACAGGCATGACGGCGGCGCTGATCATCGGCGGCGTGGTCTGCACGGCGCTCTCGATGGCCGGCGGCTTCGTCACCGACCTCAAAATCGGATACTGGCTCGGCACGACGCCCAAACAACAGGAGGCGTGGAAATTCCTCGGAACGTTCGTCTCGGCGGCTACGGTGGCCGGCGTGATGATCATCCTCAACAAGTCGTTCGGGTTCGTCGGCGAGGGGGCGCTCGTCGCTCCGCAGGCCAACGCCATGGCGGCGGTGATCCAGCCGCTGATGACCGGCGGCCAGACCCCCTGGATGCTCTACTTCTGCGGTGCGGCGCTGGCGTTGGTGCTGACGGCGATCGGCGTTCCGGCGCTGGCCTTTGCACTCGGCATGTTCATCCCGATGGAGCTGAACGCCCCGCTGGTGGTCGGCGGACTGGTCGCATGGTTCGTCTCGACGCGCTCGAAGGACGAGGCGCTGAACAAGGCGCGTTTCGACCGCGGTACGCTGATTGCGTCGGGCTTCATCGCCGGCGGTGCGCTGATGGGCGTGGTGAGCGCGATTCTGAAATTCTGCGAGGTGGACTGGTTCCTCGCAGACTGGGCCGCCTCGAACGCCGCCGAATGGACCGGACTGGTGATGTATCTGGTGCTGATCGGCTACTTCGCCTGGCATACGCTCCGCGCAAAAAAGGAAGAGTAAACATTGACAAAAACAACAGGCTACCTACCATGAAAAAGAATATTCTGTTTTATTTTGCGGGAATCTTAACCGGCATTATTCTGACAATTCTGATTGCCTTTTTATTTGCAAAAAGCAACATGGAAAATGAAAATGGCACTACAATAGAAGAATATCCCGGTATCACGATATTCGATAAACCCGCAGGTACTCTGGATACCTCTCGATTTGAAGTTTTTCAGGTGATCAAGGAGAGTATGGCACTTGCCCGTTGCAGAGAAAGACAAATAGGTGACATAGATGTGTTTACGGGGCCTATTGTTCTACTCATTGACGGAGACAAGCATTATTACGATGATGAAATTATTGATGTTCCCCAAGGCAAACAAGCACAGCATGTCGGGACATTCCAATATCAAACCAATCAAGGAATAGACAAGACGGTACCTGTCATAAGAATCATGTAGCAAATTCCCGTTACACGAAGCAACAAGCCCCTCCCGAGGGAGGGGTTTGGGGTGGGGATCGGAACGGCAAACACGGCGAAACGCCGTGAAAACGAGATTCGGCCCCGGAAAGACATTCTAACAAACGACCGACAAAAACAGTTGCAGATCATGGATCTTAAAGAACGCTTTCTGAAATACGTCTCCTACGACACGCAGTCGTCGGAGGAGAGCACCACGTTCCCCTCGACCGAGAAACAGAAGGTGCTGCTCGAAGCCCTGCGCGACGAGATGCTGACGCTCGGCATGACCGAGGTATCGATGGACCAGTACGGCTACGTGATGGGCACGGTGCCCGCCTCGAAGGGGTATGAACAGGCCCCGGTGATCGGCTTCATCGCCCACGTCGACACCTCGCCCGACATGAGCGGCAAGGATGTCAAGCCCCGCATCGTCGAGGAGTACGACGGCGGCGACCTGGTGCTGAACGGACACCTGACGATGCGCGTCGAGGATTTCCCGGAGCTGGCCTTCTTCAAGGGACACACGCTGATCCACACCGACGGCACGACGCTGCTCGGAGCCGACGACAAGGCCGGCGTGGCGGAGATCATGACCGCCGCCGAATACCTGATGGCCCACCCGGAGATCAAGCACGGCAAGATCCGCATCGGCTTCACGCCCGACGAGGAGGTGGGGCGCGGCGTCGACTTCTTCGACGTGCGGGCCTTCGGGGCGGACTTCGCCTACACGGTCGACGGCGGCATGGAGGGCGAACTCGAATACGAGAACTTCAACGCCGCGAGCGCGAAGATCGAGATTCAGGGCCGCAACGTCCACCCGGGCTATGCCAAGGGCAAGATGATCAACGCCATCGACGTGGCGTGCGAGTTGCAGACGCTGCTCCCGGCGGCCGAACGCCCGCAGTTCACCGAGGGATATGAGGGATTCTACCACTGCGTCGGCGTGAACGGCACAGTCGAGCGGGCCACGGTAAGCTACATCATCCGCGACCACGACGCCGAGCGCTTCGAGAAGAAAAAGGTCTTCATGTGGGCCTGCGTGGACCTGCTGAAACAGAAATACGGCAGCGACGTGCTGACGCTCACGGTCAAGGACCAGTACTTCAACATGCGCAAGATGGTCGAACCCCATCCGCAGGTGATCGACAAGGCGCTGCGGGCCATGGAGATGGCCGGGGTGAAGCCCCTCGTGCGGCCGATCCGCGGCGGCACGGACGGCGCGCGGCTCTCGTTCATGGGGCTGCCGTGCCCGAACCTCTTCACCGGCGGCATGAACTTCCACGGCAAGTTCGAGTACTGCTCACTCACCACCATGCGCAAGGCCCAGCAGGTGATCCTGAACCTCGCGCAGCTCTGGGCAGAATAGGCTGCGGCAGAGCGGTTCGTTGCCGGGGCAAAGGAGCGAAAAGCGAGAAAAGCCCCCGGGAGGGGCATAAACATGTGAAAAAATGGACAATTTCGGATTTCTGAAAGTCGCGGCGGCAATCCCGCACCTGCGGGTCGGCGACTGCACCTACAATACGGAACGCATGGCCGCACTGGCCGAAGAGGCGGCACGCCGGGGCGTGGAGATCGTCGTATTCCCCGAACTGGGCACGACGGCCTACACGTGCGGCGACCTCGTGTTGCAGCCCACGCTGCTCGATGCCGCCGACGAGGCCCTCGCACGCCTGGCCCGCGACACGCGCAAGCTCCCGCTGGCTCTGATCGCCGGGGCGCCGCTGCGCCACGGAGCGTCGCTCTACAACTGCGCCGTAGTGATGACCCAGGGAAAGATCCTCGGCGTCGTCCCGAAGAGCTACATCCCCGACTACGGAGAGTTCTACGAGGGCCGCTGGTTCGCATCGGGCGCCGGGATCTCGGAAGAGCGGATCGACGTCGCGGGACAGCAGGCCGATTTCGGGGCCGACCTCACCTTCGCCGTCAACGGCGCGGAGTTCGGCGTGGAGATCTGCGAGGACCTCTGGGCTCCGATCCCGCCCTCGTCGCAGCTGGCGCTGAACGGCGCAAAGGTGATCTTCAACCTCTCGGCCTCGCCCGAACTGGCCGGCAAGCACGACTACCTGCGGCAACTCGTCGCCCAGCAGTCGGCCCGCACGCTCTCGGCCTACGTCTACGCCTCGGCAGGCCTCGGCGAGTCCTCGACGGACCTGGTCTTCGCCGGAAACGGGCTGATCGCCGAAAACGGCTCGATCCTGCGCGAAGCCGAACGCTTCTCGACCGACGAACAGATCGTCGTCGCCGACGTGGACATCCAGCGGCTGGAATTCGAACGCCGCCGCAACACCTCGTTCCGCCAGCGGGAGAGCTCCTCGGAGAACACCGTCATCGAAATGGAGATCCCCGAAGGGCTGCGGGCCGCCGTACCGGAACGCGACATCGACCCGATGCCGTTCGTCCCGAAGGAGGAGGGCGACCGCCACGAACGCTGCGAGGAGATCTTCCGCATCCAGTCGCACGGACTGGCCCGGCGGCTTCTCCACACGCGGAGCGAAAAGGCCGTGATCGGCATCTCCGGAGGTCTGGACTCGACGCTGGCGCTGCTCGTGACGGTCCGCACGTTCGACCTGCTGCGGCTCGACCGCGCCGGGATCCTCGGCATCACGATGCCCGGATTCGGGACCACCGACCGCACCTACCGCAACGCTCTGGAACTGATGCGCGGACTGGGCGTCACGGTGCGCGAGATCCCGATCCGCGAGGCCTGCCTGCAACACTTCCGCGACATCGGGCTCGATCCGTCGGAGCGTTCGGCCGCCTACGAGAACGCCCAGGCCCGCGAACGGACACAGATCCTCATGGACATAGCCAACATGGAGGGCGGACTGGTGGTCGGCACGGGCGACCTCTCGGAGCTCGCCCTCGGCTGGGCCACCTACAACGGCGACCAGATGTCGATGTACGGCGTCAACGCCTCGGTGCCGAAGACGCTGGTGCGCCACCTCGTGAAGTGGGCCGCCGACACGGAGAGCGACCCCGCGACGCGGGCCACGCTGCTCGACATCATCGACACGCCGGTAAGCCCCGAGCTCCTGCCGGCCGATGCCGACGGAAAGATCGCCCAGAAAACCGAGGACCTCGTGGGCCCCTACGAACTCCACGACTTCTTCCTCTACAACTTCCTGCGGCTGGGCTACGGCCCGGAGAAGATCCTGCTGCTGGCCGAGGTGGCCTTCGAGGGGAGTTACAACCGCGAGACGATCCTCAAATGGCTGCGGACCTTCTTCCGGCGGTTCTTCACGCAGCAGTTCAAGCGCTCGGCCATGCCCGACGGCCCGAAAGTCGGTTCGGCAGCCCTCTCGCCGCGGGGCGACTGGCGGATGCCCTCCGACGCCTCGGCGGCGGTCTGGCTCCGCGAACTCGACACGTTATGACACGCCCGGGCACGGCAACCGAACGCCGCCCCCGGCACTAAAACCGAATACGATGAAAAAACTCCTCATTCCGGCGATCCTGCTGCTGACGGTCTCGACAGCCGCTGCCCAGGACTGGAAGGATGCCCTGAAAAAGATTGCCACCACGGCCGTCGATGAAGCCACCGACGGCAAACTGACCCAATACGCCCTGACGGGAACGTGGAACTACACGGGACCGGGCGTGAAATTCGAAGGCGAGGACATCGCCTCGGAGCTCGGCGGCGCAGCCCTCGAATCGACCGTCGTGCAACAGCTCGAAAAGGCCTACGCACTGGCCGGCATCGAGTCCGGGGCGGGCAGCTTCACCTTCGAACAGTCGGACAATACCTTCACGGCCCTGCTGGGGAAGCACGAACTATCGGGCAACTACGAATACGACGCCTCGACGCACGTCATCACGCTCCGCTTCGCTGCGGGCAAGCTGAACCTCGGTGCGGTCGACGGCCACGCCTACGTCAGCGGCTCGGAGCTGCTGCTGGTCTTCCCGGTGACGAAACTCGTGGAGTTCGCCACCGAACTCGGCAGCAAGGTCTCCTCGCTCGCCACGGTTGCCTCACTGCTCAAAAAATACGAGAACGTCTACCTCGGGTTCGCATTTTCGAAGTAAACGGAAGGCCCGCAGGAAGGATTCCGAAAGCGGATCGGGAGGTTTCGGAGGCGATCCGGGCGAAAGCAGGAAAAATTTTTCAAAAAAATTTCAAAAAAATTTCCATGACGGATTCACGGCGAATCCGTCATTTTTCATTACGGATTTTCAGTAGCGGGACGAACAGAGCCCCGGACCGTAAGCAAACGGGGCAGGCATCAAAGTAAAATATTTTACGAAATTTTTAAAGAACTTGCAAAATAGCGATGAATATATTAATTTTAAGGCCAGAAATCCATCACAAAAACCTCTAAAAACGAATCGCTATGAACGAACAAGCCCGACAGTACGTCGAAGATTTCATGGCCCGGCTGATCGCCCGCAATCCGGGTGAACCGGAGTTCCATCAGGCCGTCCGCGAGGTGGCCGAATCGCTGGCTCCGCATATCGTCGCCAGCCCGATTCTCCAAAAAATGAAGATACTCGACCGCATCGCCGAACCCGAACGAGTCATCATGTTCCGCGTGCCGTGGCTCAACGACAAGGGCGAGATCGAAATCAACCGCGGCTACCGTGTCCAGATGAACAGCGCCATCGGTCCCTACAAGGGCGGCATCCGCTTCCACCCGTCGGTGAATCTCTCGATCCTGAAATTCCTGGCTTTCGAGCAGACCTTCAAGAACAGCCTCACCACGCTGCCCATGGGCGGCGGCAAGGGCGGTTCGGACTTCAACCCCAAAGGCAAGTCGGACAACGAGGTGATGAAGTTCTGCCAGTCGTTCATGACCGAGTTGCAGCGCCACATCGGACAGGATACTGACGTCCCGGCCGGCGACATCGGTGTCGGCGGACGTGAGATCGGCTTCATGTTCGGCCAGTACAAGCGGCTGCGCGACGAGTTCACCGGCACGCTGACCGGCAAGGGCCGCGACTGGGGCGGCAGCCCGCTGCGTCCCGAAGCCACGGGCTACGGAACCTGCTACTTCGCCCAGGAGATGCTCGCCACGCGCGGCGATTCGTTCGAGGGCAAGACCGTCTGCATCTCGGGCTCGGGCAACGTCGCCCAGTACGCCTGCATGAAGGCTACGGAACTGGGCGCCAAGGTCGTAACGCTCTCCGACTCGTCGGGCTACATCTACGATCCCGAAGGCATCAGCCCCGAGAAGCTGGATTACGTCATGGAGTTGAAGAACATCTTCCGCGGCCGCATCAAGGAGTACGCCGATCGTTATCCGTCGGCCACGTATTACCCGGGCGCGCGTCCGTGGAGCGTGAAGTGCGACATCGCCATGCCATGCGCCACGCAGAACGAGCTGAACGGCGACGAGGCACAAATGCTGGTCGACAACGGCTGCATCTGCGTGGCCGAAGGCGCCAACATGCCCTCGACCCCCGAGGCGATCAAGATCTTCCAGCAGCACAAGCTGCTCTACGCCCCGGGCAAGGCGGCCAATGCCGGCGGTGTGGCCACGTCGGGACTGGAAATGACCCAGAACTCGATGCGCATCACCTGGACGCCCGAGGAGGTCGACGCCAAGCTGAAATCCATCATGAAGAACATCCACTCGGTCTGCGTGCAGTACGGCACCGAACCCGACGGATACATCAACTACGTGGTGGGAGCCAACATCGGCGGCTTCATGAAGGTGGCCAACGCCATGCTCGCCCAGGGTTGCGTCTAACCGACCCCACAATTCCTTCAAAAAAACCGGTTTTATCCCAAAACCGGTTTTTTTTATCCCTCCGAAACGGATTTTCGACGTATCTTTGTTTCAAAGACACACGAAAAAACCGAAAATTCATGAAGAGACTGCTGCTCATCCTTGCCGGTCTGCTCGTTCTGCGACCGCTCGCCGCGGAGGAGGTCCTCACCTCGCCCGGCCATCTGCTGACCCTGACATTCGACGTTGCGGACGGTGTTCCGCGCTACGCCCTCACCTACAAGGACCGCGCGGTAGTGCTTCCCAGCCGGTTGGGCTTCGAGCTCAAAAACGCCCCCTCGCTGCTGGACGGATTCACGCTGCGCTCGGCGGAGCGGAGCTCGTTCGACGAAACCTGGGAGCCCGTGTGGGGTGAAACGGCCACGATCCGCAACCACTACAACGAACTGGCCGTCACGCTCGAACAGCAGGGCCGCGTGCTGATCGTGCGCTTCCGGCTCTACGACGACGGACTCGGACTGCGCTATGAGTTTCCCGAGCAGCCGCGGCTCCGGCACTTCACCCTCCGGGAGGAGCAGACCGAATTCGCCATGACGGGCGACCACACGGCCTTCTGGATCCCGGGCAACTACTACACGCAGGAGTTCGAATACACGGTCTCGAAGCTCTCCGAGATCCGGCGCCTGCTGCCCGAGGCCATGCGCACGAGCGGCACGCCCGACGGCCCGTTCTCGCCGACGGGCGTGCAGACCTCGCTGCAAATGAAGAGCGACGACGGGCTCTACATCAACCTGCACGAGGCGGCGCTGGTCGACTACCCGTGCATGCACCTCGACCTCGACGACCGGACGTTCGTCTTCCGCTCGCACCTCACGCCCGATGCCCGGGGCGACAAGGGGCATCTGCAAGCGCCGTGCGTGACGCCGTGGCGTACGGTGATGGTGAGCGACGACGCCCGCGACATCCTGGCCTCGAACCTGATCCTGAACCTCAACGAGCCGTGCGCCTACGAGGACACGTCGTGGATCAAGCCCGTGAAATACATGGGTGTCTGGTGGGAGATGATCACCGGGAAGAGCTCCTGGGCCTACACGTCGCTGCCCTCGGTGCAGCTCGGGAAGACCGATTTCTCGAAATGCAAGCCCAACGGCCGCCACGGCGCGAACAACGAAAACGTGAAGCGCGTGATCGACTTCGCGGCCGAGCATGGCTTCGACCAGGTGCTGGTCGAGGGTTGGAACATCGGCTGGGAGGACTGGGCCGGGCACCAGAAGGATTACGTCTTCGACTTCGTGACGCCCTACCCGGACTTCGACATCCGGATGCTCAACGACTACGCCCACCGGAAAGGGATCCGGCTGATGATGCACCACGAGACATCGAGCTCCACGCGCAACTACGAGCGTCACATGGACCGTGCCTACCGGTTGATGAACGAGTACGGCTACACGGCCGTGAAGAGCGGTTACGTGGGCCCGATCCTCCCCTACGGCGAGCATCACTACGGGCAGTGGTGCAACAACCACTACCTCTACGCCGTGAAGAAGGCGGCCGAATACCGCATCATGGTCAACGCCCACGAGGCGACGCGCCCCACGGGACTGTGCCGCACCTATCCCAACCTGATCGGCAACGAGTCGGCCCGCGGCACCGAATACCAGGCCTTCGGCGGAACACGCCCCCACCACGTCACGATCCTGCCCTTCACGCGGTTGCAGGGCGGCCCGATGGACTACACGCCCGGAATCTTCTGCATGGACATCTCGACCTTCTCCCCGGGCAACCGTTCGAAGGTCAACGCGACGCTCTGCAACCAGCTGGCGCTCTACGTGACGATGTATTCGCCGCTGCAAATGGCCGCCGACCTTCCGGAGCACTACGAGAAATACATGGACGCCTTCCAATTCATCAAGGATGTGGCCGTCGACTGGGACGACAGCCGCTATCTGGCAGCCGAACCGGGCGCCTACATCGTGGCGGCACGCAGGGCCAAAGGGCGCAGCGAGTGGTTCGTGGGCGGCGTGACCAACGAGGAGGCCCGCACGATGGAGCTTGCGTTCGATTTTCTGGACCCCGGGCGGGAGTACGTGGCGACGCTCTACGCCGACGCCCCGGACGCCGACTACGCGACGAATCCCGAATCCTACCGGATCCGCAGCGGGCGGGTCGATGCCCGGAGCCGGCTGTCGGTATGGATGGCCCGCGGAGGCGGTTTCGCCATTTCGCTGCGGGAGGCCGCCCCGGAGGACCGCAGACTGCGAAAGCTGAAATAGGTCCGGAAATCCTGCTTTGAAAAATTCACCCCTGCCGCAATCCATGCGGCAGGGGTGAATTCCATCTCTCCGGCGGGAGTCCGTTGTTAGAAGAACAGCACGGCCAGCAGCGACACGCAGAATCCGCCGAAGAAGCCCGCAGCAACCTGTCGGGGATTGTGACACCCCAGATAGAGCCGGGCCGATGCCAGCGCCCCGGCACAAAGAATCGCCACGGAGAGCGGAATGAGCATGTTCCCCACGCCGACGACATTCATCACCACGAGCAGCGCCACGATGGCCCCCATGCCGGTCAGGTGGAGGCTGATCTTCCACCGCAGCGACACCACGAAGCACATCGCCTCGCAGCAGGCCGCCGCAACCATGAACTTGCGCAGGAAGATCGCCGAGGGGATCTTCGCGAAGGTGAGGGCGCAGAGCACATAGCAGACCGTGCCGATCAGCAGGGGCAGCAGGCGTTCGCGGCGATCGTCGACCCGGAAGTCGGAGATGCGGCCCAGCGACCGCAGGATGCCGAGCGTCAGGAAGGGGATGATGATCGCATAGAGCGCCACGACCCACATGAAATAGAGCTTCACGTTCGTGGAGTAGAACGCAAAGGTGGTCATCGTGAGCAGGAGCGCCATCAGATAGACGGGCAGCAGGAACGGGTGCAGGACCCAGGAGAGCGTATTGGCAATTTTCCGGAAATTCATCGTATTCATGGGTTAATCGGGGAACGGCTCCGCTCGCAACCGGCGCGGGATCAGATCTGCTTGCGCAGCCGCGCCACGGGGATGCCGAGCATTTCGCGGTATTTGGCCACCGTACGCCGGGCGATGCGGTAGCCCTTCGAATTGAGGATGTCCATCAGGGTTTCGTCGGTCAGCGGACGGCGCTTGTCCTCCTCGTCGATGCACTGTTGGAGGATGTTCTTGATTTCGTAACTCGACACCTCCTCGCCCGAATCGGTCTGCATGGCCTCCGAGAAGAGCGATTTGAGCAGGATGATCCCGAACTGCGTCTGCACGTACTTGCTGTTGACCACGCGCGAGATCGTCGAGACGTCGAGCCCCGTGCGGTCGGCAATATCCTTGAGGATCATCGGGCGGAGCTTCGAGCGGTCGCCGTCCTTGAAGTACTCCTGCTGGTAGTCCAGAATGGTCTGCATCGTGCGCATCAGCGTGTCGTGACGCTGTTTGATGGCCGAGATGAACCACTTCGCGGAGTCGATCTTGCTCTTCACGAATTGGAGCGCCTCGCGGTCCTGCTCCTTGACCTTACCGTCGGCGCCCACCATGTCGCGGATCATCTCCACGTAACGGCGGTTGACCCGCACCTCGGGCACGTTGTAGGAGTTCAGCGAGAGGTTGAAACGTCCGTCCTGATAATCGAGGATGAAGTCCGGGATGATGTAGGGCGTGGTATCCGTGCCTCCCTCGGCATAGAGATTGCCGGGTTTGGGCGACAGGCGCCGGATCTCGGCGATCGCCTCGCGGAAGTCCTCCTCCGAGACTTGCAGCCGCGCCATGAGTTTCTCGTAGTGCTTCTTGACGAACTCGTCGAAGTAGTTCGTGAGGATTTTGCGTGCCAAACGCCGCGCCCGCGTGTTGAGCGGCAGTTGCTCCATCTGCAACAGCAGGCACTCCCGCAGGTCGCGGGCCCCGATTCCGGCGGGTTCGAGTTCGTGGATGACCCCGAGGATCCGTTCCAGCTCCCCGGCCGAGGTTTCGAGTCCGATCGTGAAGGCGATGTCGTCGGCCACGGATTCCAGATCGCGGCGCAGGTAGCCATCCTCATCGATGCTCCCGACGAGGTAGACCGCCAGCCGCATCTCCCGTTCCGAGAGGTTCCGGTACCCGAGCTGCTCGACCAGATACTCCTGCAACGACCGCCCCTCGGTCAGATAGACCGGACGCTGCTTGTCATCCTTCGAGAAGTTGTTGATGCGGCTCTTGTACGAAGGGGTGTCGTCCTCGCGCAGATACTCGTCGACGGAGATCTGCTGGGGCTGTTCCTCCTCTTCGGGCGCACGCTCCTCCTCTTCCAGGACGATGTTGTCCTCGATCTCCTGTTTGATGCGCTGTTCGAGCTGCACGGTGGGTAGCTCCAACAGCTTGATCATCTGAATCTGCTGCGGAGAGAGCTTCTGTTGAAGCGAAAGTACCTGTTTCTGATTGATTGCCATATTGAATCCAAATTAAGAAATCAGCTTCTCATTTGGTTTCTTCATTTTCGGGTCCGGGTCTCGCGGATTCGGGTCAGCACCCCGAAAAGCTCGGCACCGGGCGGCGGAAGCTCCCCCCCCCTCCGTCCGGTGTCATGGCTCGCAAACGGTTAAAAATCGGCGTGCAGCGGCGTACGCGGGAAGGGCTGTACGTCGCGGATGTTCGTCAGGCCGGTGACGAACAACAGCAGCCGGTCGAATCCCAGGCCGAAGCCCGAGTGGGGTGCCGACCCCCAGCGGCGCGTATCGAGATACCACCACAGCTCGCGCTCGTTCATGCCGAGCTCCTTGACGCGGCGGTTGAGTTTTTCGTAGTCGGCCTCGCGCTCCGAACCGCCGATGATCTCGCCGATACCGGGAAAGAGCACGTCCATGGCGCGCACGGTCTTGCCGTCGTCGTTCTGCTTCATGTAGAAGGCCTTGATCTCCTTCGGGTAGTTGATCAGGATCACCGGGCGCTTGAAGTGCTCCTCGACGAGGTAGCGCTCATGCTCCGATTGCAGGTCGCAGCCCCAGTCGCAGGGGAACTCGAACTTGCGGCCCGAGGCTTTGAGGATCTCGATGCCTTCGGTATAGTCGAGTCGCTTGAAATCGTTGTGCAGCACGAAGCGGAGCCGGTCGAGCAGCCCCTTGTCCCACATCTTGTTCATGAATTCGAGATCCTCCATGCAGTGGTCCAGCGCATACTGGATGAGGTATTTCAGGAAGTCCTCGGCCAGTTCCATGTTGTCTTCCAGATCGTAGAACGCGGCTTCGGGCTCGATCATCCAGAACTCCGACGCATGGCGCGGGGTGTTCGAATTCTCGGCGCGGAACGTCGGGCCGAAGGTGTAGATGCGGCCCAGCGAGAGGGCGCCCAGTTCCCCTTCGAGCTGCCCCGAGACGGTCAGGTTGCACGACTTGCCGAAGAAGTCCTGCGTATAGTCGATCTTTCCCTCCTCGGTTTTGGGCAGGTTGTTCAGGTCGAGGGTCGTGACCTGGAACATCGCCCCGGCGCCTTCGCAGTCCGAAGCGGTGATGATCGGCGTATGGAAGTAGTAGAATCCGTGGTTGTTGAAATACTCGTGGATGGCGTAGGCCATGGCGTGACGGATGCGCAGCACGGCGCCGAACGTGTTGGTCCGGGGACGCAGGTAGGCGATGTCGCGCAGGAATTCCAGCGAATGGCCCTTCTTTTGCAGCGGATAGCTCTCGGGATCGGCCGTGCCGTAGATTTCGATCCGTTCGGCCTGGACCTCGACGCCCTGGCCGGCGCCGGGCGAGGCGACGAGCCGTCCGTCGACCCGGATGCAGGCACCCGTGGTGATGGGTTTGAGCGTCTCTTCGGCGATTTTGGCCAGGTCGACCACCACCTGTATGTTGTTCACGCACGATCCGTCGTTCAGGGCGATGAACGCCACATTCTTGTTTCCGCGCTTGGTGCGCACCCAGCCTTTGACGACGATGTCGGTATCCACGACACCCGATTTCAGGATTTCTGCGATTCTCTGCGTTTTCATAGCTTTCAGTTCACACATTTTTCCGAATTGACAAAGTTAGCCATAATTTGCGATTTGGCAAAAAAAAAGTACCTTTGTCCGAGATATATATCCCAGCATACGATGAAACGAACGATATGGACGGCTGCCCTGGCAGCCTGCACGCTGGCGGCCGCGGCCCAGGAGGAGCGCACACCGGTTCCGCTGCCCGAGCGGGGCGGACGCATCTACCGCACGGAAGTCGTCCCCTACGACGCCCGCCACGACGCCGACGCCCGCAACCGCGAAGCCGGCGGATACTGGAAGGCCTTCCGCCCGGAGCTGATCATCGAGTCCGACGGCGACATCGCGGCCTTCTACGGAGCCAAAATCGATATTCCCTTCGCCTGGACCGACGGACGGGTCTTCCTGCACCTCGAAAACACGGGAGCGCCCTATTCGCTGTGGCTCAACGACCAGCCCGTCGCCGAGGTCAACGACCCGCTGACCCCCGCGGAGTTCGACCTCTCGTCCTTCATCCGCGAGGGTGTCAACAACTTCCGGGTGCTGCTGCGCTCGCGCCGGCAGCCGATCGACGCCGAGCCCGCAGCGCGGCAGATCTTCGACGGCTGCTACCTCTATTATCAGAACAAGCGGTCGATCGCCGACTTCGAGATCGCGCTGGTTCCCGACACGCTGGGGCGCGACTTCGGGATGCTCGACCTGAAAATCATCGCCTGCAACGCCTACAACTACGACGAGCCGGTGACCGTGGGCTACGACATCTACTCGCCGCAGGGCAAGCTGCTGGAATTCAACATGACGGAGATCACCATCCCCGGACGCTCGACCGACACGGTCCGTTACAGCCCCTTCATCTACGGCACCTATGCGAACAAGTGGGAGGCCGGGAGCAAGAATCCGCCGCTTTACAGCGTGATGCTCTTCACGCGGCGCAACGGCGTCTACAAGGAGTACATGCCGATGAAGATCGGCTTCGGGAAGACGGAGCTCGTCGACGGGCGCCTGATGCGTCTGGGCAAGGAGCTGCAACTCGTCCGGGCGGAGTATGACGCCGCCGCGGATCCGAAGACGACGCTCTCGGAGCTGAAAGCCCTGAAATCCAAAGGCAAGAATACGATCTGCCCGAGCCACCCGCAACCGGCGTGGTTCTACGGGCTGTGCGACGAACTGGGGCTCTACGTGATCGACCGCGCGGCGATTTCGGCCCCGGAGCGACGCGACGACCGCCGCGTGGGCGGCACGCCGTCGAACGACCCGTCGCTGGCCGACGAGTACCTCGAACGGGTGAAGTCGATGTACTACCGTTCGCGGAACTTCACCTGCGTCATCGCCTACGAACTGGGATCCCCCTCGGGCAACGGATACAACATGTACAAGGCCTACCAGTGGCTCAAATCGGTGGAGAAGTCGCGTCCGGTGATCTACGCCGACGCCGACGGCGAGTGGAACAGCGACCTTTGAGACATGAACATCGAACTGATCGTCATCGGCAAGACCGATTCGCAGGAGATCGCCTCGCTGGTCGAGCTTTACGCCCGGCGGGTGAACCGCTACTGCCGCTTCGCCGTGACGACCCTTCCCGATGTCCGCAACACGAAGAGTTTGAGCGCCAAACAGCAGCGCGCGCTGGAAGGCGAGGCGCTCCTGCGCCAGTTCACCGAAGGCGACTGCGTGACGCTGCTCGACGAGCGGGGCACGGAGTTCCGCTCGGTGGAGTTCGCGCTGTGGTTGCAGAAACGCATGAACAGCGGCGTGAAACGCCTCGTGCTGGTGATCGGCGGTCCCTACGGCTTCTCGGAGGAGGTCTACGCCCGGGCCGATGCCAAGCTGTCGCTCTCGCGCATGACCTTCTCGCACCAGATCGTGCGGGCGATCTTCGCCGAACAGATCTACCGCGCCTTCACGATCCTGAACAACGAACCCTACCACCACGAATGATGCCGCCGATTCCTGCGATAGCCGTCCTGACGCCCGACATCCTCATGGGAGCGGGTCTGCGTTCGATCCTCGAAAAGGTGGTTCCGCAGGCTGCCGTGGAGCTCTTCCGGAGCGTCCCCGAATACCTCGAAGCGGGCCCCGACCGGTTCATCCACTGCTTCGTCGCCGCACCGCTCTTCACGTCCCATGCGGACTTCTTCCGCGAACGCCGCCACCGCACCATCGTGCTGACCGGCAGCCGCCCCATCGAAGGAATGCACTGCCTCGACATCCGCACCGGCGAGGAGGAGTTCGTCCACGCGCTGGTGCGCATGCAGCAGCAGGTGCGGCGCCCCGAACACACGCTCCCCGAGCATGACCTTTCCGAACGCACGGTTCCGGTATCGCCCCTCTCGGAGCGCGAGAAGGAGGTGCTGGCGCTCGTGGCCCGCGGGCTGATCAACAAGCAGATCGCCGACCGGCTGGGCATCGGCCTGACGACGGTCATCTCCCACCGCCGCAACATTGCCGAAAAGCTCGGCATCCGCACCGTGGCGGGGCTGGCGGTCTATGCCCTCCGGGCAGGGCTGGTCGACGCCGACGAAATGTAAGGAGGCCCGCCGTACCCGGACCCCGGGCCGGAATCGGATGCCGGAGGTGCCCTGCCACCCGTCCCGCCATCCTTTTTCGGCGCTCCTCCTCATAAATTAGGATTGCAACATCCGGAATAAAAGCGTTACTTTGCAGGCGGAACACGAGATTCCGGACGTACCATGCAGTTTCGAAGACTCCTCACAAACGTTCTGATCCTCACGGCGGGCCTCCTGCCGTCGTATCGGGCCGCGGCAGCAGACGGCCCGGAGGCCGAGCGCGCCGACACGACGATCGCGGTCGACCGCGTGCAGGTGACGGCCATCAAGCAGGGGCCGGTGCTGCGGTCGACGGCCGTGGCGTCGTCGATCCTCGGCCTCCGGGCCGTCGCGCGCGGCGGCATCACCGCCTTGAAGGAGATCTCCCTCTCGGTGCCGAACTTCCACGCCCCGGACTACGGTTCACGCATGACCTCGTCGATCTACGTGCGGGGGCTCGGGGCACGGATCGACCAGCCGGTCATCGGGCTGAACGTCGACAACGTGCCGCTGCTGAACAAGAACGGCTTCGACACGGAACTGGCCGACATCGAGCGCATCGAAGTGCTGCGGGGCCCGCAGTCGACGCTCTACGGGCGCAACACGATGGGCGGCGTGGTGAACGTCTACACGCTCTCGCCGCTCACGTACGAAGGGGTGCGGGCGCTGGTCGAATACGGCAGCGGCAACACGCTGCGGACCCGGGCCTCCTCCTACTGCCGGCTGGCGCCCGGGCTCGGCATGGCCGTCACGGGTTTCTACACCCGCACGGACGGCTTCTTCGAGAACGAATACACACACCGGACCTGCGACCGGGAGTGGCAGGCCGGCGGTCGCTGGAAGATGCAGTGGGACAACGGCCGGGGGCTGCGGCTGGACAACACACTGTCGGTTTCGCGGCTCGACCAGGGGGGCTATCCTTACGCCTGTGCGGGCGAGGGGCTCCCCGGCGACGACGAGGGCACCACGATCCTCCGGCCCGGGCAAATCGCCTACAACGACCCCTGCTCCTACCTCCGCACGTCGATCAGCGACGGACTCACCGTACGGTACGACGCCAGGCGATACAGCGTATCGTCGATCACCAGCTACCAGTACACGGACGACGCGATGACGCTCGACCAGGACTTCACGCCGCTCTCCTACTTCACGCTGCGTCAGGCCATCCGCGAACACGCCCTGACCGAAGATCTGGTCTTCCGCTCGCGGGGTGCGGAGCGCTACGGATGGCTCTTCGGAGCCTTCGGCTTCTACCGCCACCAGCGGATGGACGCTCCGGTGACCTTCAAGCGCACGGGCATCGAGCGGCTGATCCTCGACAACGCCAACCGCATGCCCGACCTGCTCCGCTACACGATCGACGCCGACGAACTGCCGCTCGCGTCGGAGTTCCGCATGCCGGCGTGGGGCGCGGCGCTCTACCACGAATCGCGCCTGACGCTGGGGCGCTGGCACCTGACCGCCGGAGTACGCGCCGATTTCGAACGCACGCGGCTCCGCTACCGCAGCCGCACGAATCTGGACTACGCGGTGAGCGTCAACGGCAGCACCCCGGCGCCGCGGCAGATTGCGATCGACGACACGGGCGACCTCGCGCACTCCTATCTGGAAGTGCTGCCGAAGGTCTCGGTGATGTACGCCTTCGACCCGACGCGCAACCTCTACCTGTCGGTTGCGCGGGGCTACAAGGCCGGAGGCTTCAACACACAGATGTTCTCGGACCTCTTGCAGGAGAAGATGCAGACGATGATGATCTCGGGAACGGCCTCTGAGGAGGATCCCGACCGGATGTCCTACCGTCCGGAATACAGCTGGAACTTCGAGTTCGGGGGCCACTTCTCGTGTCTGGAAGGGGACATACGGGGCGACTTCGCGCTCTTCTGGATCGAGGTCCGCGACCAGCAGCTGACCGTCTTCCCCGAGGGTCAGACCACCGGCCGCATGATGGCCAACGCGGGCCGCACGCGCAGCCGCGGCGCCGAACTCTCGCTGCAAGCCTCGCCGTGGCGGGACCTCGACCTGAACGTCAGCTACGGATACACCGACGCCCGCTTCGTGCGCTACCGCAGCGGCAACGAGGATTACGCCGGGATGCGCGTTCCATACGCCCCGGAACACACCTTCTCGGCCACGGCGACGTGGAGCCGCCCGACGGGCGTGGCGTGGCTGGGCGACGTGGTCGTGCAGGCCGGGGTGCAGGGCGCGGGCCCCATCCGGTGGAACGAGGAGAACACCCTCACGGAGCCCTTCTACGCCCTCATGAATGCCACCATCCGGCTCGAACACCGCCGCTGGTCGCTCGGCGTATGGGGGCGCAACCTCACGGACACAAGCTACAACGTATTCTATTTCAAGTCGATCGGCAACGAGTTCGTCCAGCGCGGGCGTCCCCGGACCTTCGGCATTACCTTAACCCTAAATATCGATTGAACATGCTGAAAAAACTGTTGATGATGAGCTTGGCGGCCTTTGCGCTGGCCGCCTGCAACGACGAAGCCGACGAAGGCGTCCAGTACGCGACGAGCAACCCCGAAATCGTCGACGGGGTCTTCACAAGCGACAACATGCACTTCTACGGAACGGCCAAGGTGACCGATTCGGAGGGCAACGTCTTCACAGACCCGGAAGCCTGGTTCGAGTTTGCCGGCGACCGCGAAACGCTGGCCATCTACATGCACCAGACGCGTTTTGCCGAAAAGATGCCCCAACTGGACATGCGCATCTACCGCATCCCCTACACCGGAGGCGAGGGAGCTTCGCTCTCCTTCTCGTCGGAGAGCCTCATACCGCAGGTCCGGCTCCCGAATCAGGTGGGCGGCGGTTACAGCTACCAGGACATGCCCGCCTACACGCTTACCGGCGTCGAGGGATCGGTCAACGACATCGTCTGCCGCATGGCCTTCACCTGCATGGGCACCTACCGCATGGAGTACGAAGGACGGCTGCTGGTAAAAAAATAGCTGCCGGAACGCGGAGATCCGCGCGCGAAGTGTTAACTTTGCACCGAAACCCCAAAAAGCAACGATATGAAACCCGAATACAAGCCCTTTGTGGATGAACTGATCGAACTCTGCATCAAGGAGGACATCGGCGACGGCGACCACACGTCGCTCTGCTGCATTCCCGCGGATGAACACGGACGCATGCGCCTGCTGTGCAAGCAGGAGGGCGTGATCGCCGGCATCGAGATCGCACAGTTGGTCCTCAACCGCCTCGACCCGGAGATGCGCTTCGAGCAGGTACTCCGGGACGGCGACCGCGTGAAGCCCGGCGACGTGGCCTTCTACGTTTCGGGACGCCTGCGCTCGCTGTTGCAGGCCGAGCGGATCCTCCTGAACATCATGCAGCGCATGAGCGGCGTAGCGACGCAGACGGCCGTTTACGTCAAGCAGCTCGAAGGCCTCCACACCAGGGTGCTCGACACGCGCAAGACCACGCCCGGCATGCGCGTGCTGGACAAGATGGCCGTGAAGCTCGGCGGCGGCGAGAACCACCGCATGGGCCTCTTCGACATGATCCTGCTGAAAGACAACCACATCGACTTTGCCGGCGGCATCCGCCAGGCGATCACCGGCGCCCGCGAGTATCTGAAAGCCAAAGGCAAGGATATTCCGATCGAGTGCGAGGTGCGCACGTTGGAGGACATCGACGAGGTCTTCGCCGCAGGAGGTGTCGACCGCATCATGTTCGACAACTTCACGCCCGAAATGACGCGCCAGGCCGTCGAGAAGGTGGCCGGACGCTGCGAAACCGAATCCAGCGGCGGCATCACGCTCGACACGCTGCGCGAATACGCCGCCTGCGGCGTGGACTTCATCTCCGTGGGAGCGCTGACCCACCAGATCCGCTCGCTCGACATGTCGCTCAAAGCCTGCGAATAAACAGATTCCGGGGGGGGGAAGGGGTTCGGATGCCGAAACCCGCCTACACTCGGAAACGCACGAATACACGATGGAACGAACGTCCCGGAAAACGGCCCTGCCGTCACGCCTGCTCCGCACACCGCTGGGGATGCTGGTGTGGCGGCTGGTCGTGCTTTATGCGGTGCTGATGCTGTGCCGTCTCACGTTCTACCTC
>DSTMR04002__coassemble_679_pt1 | contig 55082 bp, 42 predicted proteins | sample DSTMR04002__metabat2_high_PE_025 | metagenome-assembled genome bin DSTMR04002
GCAGGCGGTCTTCTCGCTGCGTGGCAAGCCGCTGAACTGCTACGGGCTGACGAAGAAGGTGGTCTACGAGAACGAGGAGTTCAACCTGTTGCAGGCGGCGCTGAACATCGAGGAGGACATGGACAACCTGCGCTACAACAAGGTGGTCATCGCGACGGATGCCGATGTCGACGGGATGCACATCCGGCTGCTGATGATGACCTTCTTCCTGCAATTCTTCCCGGACGTGATCCGTCAGGGGCACCTGTTCGTGTTGCAGACGCCGTTGTTCCGCGTGCGCAACAAGAAGGAGACGCTCTACTGCTACTCGGAGGAGGAGCGCCAGCGTGCGATCGCCAAACTGGGCGCCAATGCGGAGATCACGCGGTTCAAGGGTCTGGGCGAGATTTCGCCGGACGAGTTCCGGGAGTTCATCGGCGAAAACATGCGTCTGGACAAGGTGCGCATCACGAAGGACGACCCGATCCACGACCTGCTGGAATTCTACATGGGCAAGAACACCTACGAGCGGCAGGGCTTCATCATCGACAATCTGCGCATCGAGGAGGACCTCGTGGAGCAGGATCTGAAAATCAGTTAAGCGACTATGGCAAAGAACAAGGATAGAGACGATCTGATACCGGAGGAGGCGTTCGACGGGGATGCCTCGACCCCGGATGCGGAGGAGGACGCGGGGACGGAACCGAGAGCGGAGCTGGGGGCGGATGCCGGGGTGGAGGAGAGCGAAGGAATGTCCGACGGAGCGCCTGCGGATGATGCTCCGGGCTCCTCGTCGCCGGCGAAGGCGGGGAAATTCGACCGCCTGACGCAGGACGAGGGCGACGTGCGCAAGCTGACGGGCATGTACAAGAACTGGTTCCTGGACTACGCTTCGTATGTGATTCTGGAACGCGCCGTTCCGCACGTCGAGGACGGCCTGAAACCGGTCCAGCGACGGATCCTGCACGCGATGAAGGTGGTCGACGACGGGCGCTACAACAAGGTTGCGAACCTCGTGGGCCAGACCATGCAGTACCACCCGCACGGCGACGCCTCGATCAAGGACGCACTGGTGCAGCTGGGCCAGAAGGACCTGCTGATCGACTGCCAGGGCAACTGGGGCAACATCCTCACGGGCGACGAGGCCGCGGCGGGACGATATATCGAGGCGCGGCTGTCGAAATTCGCGCTCGACGTGGTTTTCAACAAGAAGACCACGGAGTGGATGCTGTCGTACGACGGCCGCAAGGAGGAGCCGGTGACTTTGCCGATCAAGTTCCCGCTGCTGCTGGCGCAGGGCTCGGACGGCATCGCCGTGGGTCTGGCGTCGAAGATCCTGCCGCACAACTTCAACGAGCTGATCAACGCGGCGATCGCCCATTTGCAGGGGCGCGAGTTCCAGCTCTACCCGGACTTCCCGACGGGCGGCATGGCGGACGTGAGCCGCTACAACGACGGCCTGCGGGGCGGTACGGTGAAGGTGCGTGCGAAGATTTCGAAGATCGACAAGCGGACGCTGGCCATCACGGAGATTCCCTATACGACCACTACGGAGTCGATCAAGGATTCGATCATCAAGGCCAACGACAAGGGGAAGATCAAGATCCGGAAGGTGGACGACAATACGGCGGACAAGGTGGAGATCATCATCCAGGTGGCTCCGGACGAGTCGTCGGACAAGACGATCGACGCGCTCTACGCCTTCACGGACTGCGAGGTGTCGATCGCGCCGAACGCCTGCGTGATCTGGGACGAGAAGCCGCACTTCCTGGGGGTTTCGGAGATCCTGCGCCGCTCGGCCGAACATACGCGGTCGCTGCTGGGTCTGGAACTGAAAATCCGGCTCGGGGAGCTGAACGAGGCGTGGCATGCGGCGTCGTTGGAGCGGATCTTCATCGAGAACAAGCTCTACCAGCTGATCGAGGGCTGCAAGACCCGCGAGGAGGCCTATGCGGCCGTTGACAAGGGTCTGGATCCCTTCAAGAAGCGGTTGCGGCGAGAGGTGACGCTCGAAGACGTGCAGCGCCTTACGGAGTTGAAGTTCATCCGTATTTCGCGCTACGATTCGGAGAAGGCCGACAACGAGATCAAGCAGATCGAGGAGGATATCAGGACGACGCAATACAATCTGGAACACCTGACGGACTACACGGTTGCGTGGTACGAGCGGATCCGGGAGAAGTACGGCAAGGGTCGCGAGCGGCGCACGGAGCTGCGGGAGTTCGACTCGATCGAGGCGACGAAGGTGGCGGTGACGAACGCGAAGCTCTACGTGGACCGTGCCGAAGGGTTCTTCGGGATCGGGAAGTCGATGAAGGATGCGGAGTTCGTGTGCGACTGCTCGGACATCGACGACGTGATCGTCTTCACGAAGGACGGGCGTTACGTGATCACGAAGGTGAGCGACAAGGCCTTCTTCGACAGGGGGATCTACTACATCGGGGTCTTCAAGCGCAACGACGAGCGGACGATCTACAACGTGCTCTACCGCGACGGGAAGAACGGCCCGATCATGATGAAGCGGTGTGCGATCAAGGGGATCACGCGCGACAAGGAGTACGACATCACGAAGGGCACGCCGAAGAGCGAGATTTTGTATATGTCTGTGAATCCGAACGGTGAGGCCGAGGTCCTGAAGGTTTACTTCAAGCCGCGCCCGCGGTTGAAGAAGGTGATCGTGGATCTGGACTTCTCGACCCTTGCGATCAAGGGGCGCCAGAGCCAGGGCAACCTCTTCTCGCGCTACGGGATCCACAAGATCGTGTTGAAGGAGCGCGGAACGTCGACGCTGGGCGGTCAGAACATCTGGTTCGACGAGGATGTGCGGCGGCTGAATGCCGACGGGCGGGGCCGCCTGCTGGGCGAGTTCAAGGGCGACGACAAACTGATCGTCTGGACGGCCAAGAACCAGTACTACATCACGGGTTACGACCTCGGGCAGCACTTCCCCGACGATACGACTTACGTGGGGCGCTACTCGCCCGACCGGGTGTACAGTCTCTGCTACTACGATCAGGGACAGCAATACTACTACATGAAGCGTTTCACGGCGGAGCTGTCGGACCGCATGCAGGACTTCCTCGACCCGGAGGACCGGTTCGTCTGCATGACGGAGCGGTCCGGTGCGAAGCTGGAAATCACCTACAAGGGGGCGCATGCCTCGCGTCCGGCCGATTTGGTGGATGTCGACGAGTTCGTCGGTGTGAAGAGCCACCGCGCGAAGGGCAAACGTCTGACCACCTACGAGGTGGATGCGCTGCGGATGATCGAGCCGGAACTCCCGACCGAGCCCGAGTCGTCGGAGGATGAGGAATTTGACGGCGATCTGCTGACGGAAGCCACGGATGACGGCATGCAAACGGCTGCCGCAGTGGAGGATGCGTCTGCGAAGGAGTCGTCGGAGGCGCCGTCGGGGGGCATCGTCTCGGATGCGGGGCTTCCCCGCACGGGTTCGGAATCCGGGGGCGTGGCCTTCGAGATCGACCGCCCGAAGGGCGATGCCGAGCAGATGATCGACCCCGAACAACTGAATCTTTTCTGACGTGATGGGACTCATTTTTCTGGTGGGCTACATGGGCTGCGGCAAGAGCACCCTGGGGCGGCGGCTGGCCCGGCGCCTGGGGGTTCCGTTCGTCGACACCGACTCGCGGGTCGAGGAACGGGAAGGGGCTTCGGTCTCGGACCTCTTCCGTTATGAGGGAGAACAGCGCTTCCGCAAGATCGAGCGCGAGGTGCTCGACGCGGCCATCGCCGGGAACGACTCGGCGGTGATCTCCACGGGGGGCGGACTGCCCGTCTGGGGCGACAACATGGCGCGGATGAACGCCGCGGGCTGCACGGTCTACCTGCGCCGCTCGGCGGAGAACATTGCCGGCCGTTTGAGCCCCTACGGACGTCGCAAGCGTCCGCGTTTGCAGGGACTGAACGACGAGGAGCTGGTGGCCTTCATGACGCGGGACATGGCCTCGCGGGAGCCTTTTTACAGCCGGGCGAAACTGATTCTGGCGTGCGATTCGCTTCCGGACGACGAACTGGTGGAGCGGATCGTGGCGTACGCCGGGCGCTGATTTTCAAAGATTCGGAGCCGTGAACAATGCACCCATAGGCGTTTATGATTCGGGTCTGGGCGGGCTGACCGTCTGGCGCGAGATCCGGCGCATGCTGCCCGGAGAGTCACTGACCTACCTCGGCGACGGGAAGAACTGCCCCTACGGTTCGCGGCCCCGGGAGGAGATCCGCCGGCTGGCGGACGAGGCCGTGGGGCGGCTCGTCGGGGCGGGGTGCAAACTCGTCGTCGTGGCCTGCAATACGGCGACGGCCGCGGCGATCGACTTCCTGCGGGCGAAATACGCCGGGGTGCCGATCGTGGGCATGGAACCGGCCGTGAAACCCGCCTGCCTGGCCACCCGCAGCCGCGTGGTGGGGGTGCTGGCCACGGAGCGGAGCCTCGACGGAGAGCTGTTCCGCCATACGGCCGCGAAGTACGGCGAGGGAATCGAGGTGCTGATGGTACCCGGCCGGGGGTTCGTGGAGCTGGTCGAGGGGAATCGGGAGTCGACTCCCGAAGCCGAAGCGTGCGTGCGTGCGGCCGTGGAACCGATGCTGGCGCGTGGCGCCGACCAGATCGTACTGGGGTGTACGCACTATCCCTTCCTGCTTCCCGTTCTGGATCGCGTTGTGGCGGGGCGGGGCGTTGCGATCGTCGACCCGTCGCCGGCCGTGGCAAGGCGCGTCGTGCAGCTGCTCGACCGCGACGGACTGCGGGCCGCAGCGGACCACCGCCCGGCGTTCGACTTCCAGACCTTCGCCGACGAAGCCTACCGCCGACGCCTCGAACAGAAGGCTTTGGAATCCCTCTGACGGCACATTCTCCATTTTCACCCCTTCGGGGCCCGGAATCTCGGAAAAAAACCGTATCTTTGTTCGATAGAATCAAGACGAAATTCAGGAAAATGGCTTCCCGCAATACATCCACCAACGCACGGCAGAACGTGCAGCGTTCGAATCGCGACAGCGCCCGCTGGATTGCGGGTCTGCTGGTGCTGTGTCTGGGTCTGTTCGCTGCCGCGGCGGTCTTCTTCTCCTTTTTCAGCTGGGACGCGGACCAGAGCGTCCTGCAAAAGACGGCCGAGGACCGCGAGTTGCTCGGTGCCGAGATCGAAAACCCCTGCGGACCGCTCGGCGCGCGGCTCGGACGCCTGCTGGTCGACAATTCGTTCGGCATCTTCGGGATTCTGATCCCCGTGATGCTGATCCTCATCGGGCTGCGGATCATCCGTCAGCAGCCGCTGCGGCTCAACCAGTCGATCCTTTCGCTCTTCCTCGTCATGATCCTCGGGTCGATGACGCTGGGCTTCCTGCTCGACACCCGTTGGGAGCTCTGTTCGAGCACGGGGCTGGGCGGCGCCTTCGGCAACCTGATGGCCAGCCGCCGCCCCTTCGGCGAAACCCCGGCGATCGGTCTGCTGCCGGGGGCCATCGGCTCGTTGGGGACGCTGATCCTGCTCGTCGGAGGGTGGATCCTGACGGGCGTCTTCATCAACCGCAACTTCATCAACAAGGTCAACCGGGCGGGCAACGTCCTCGTGGATCAGAGCGAGAAGATCGTCGATACGGTCCGCAGCAAGGTGATCCACCCGCGCGGCGGGGAGGATACGCCGCTCGACGGACCGACGCCGCTGGCGGATGTCGCGCCGGAGGGCGTGCATGAAGCGGCGGCTGCTCCGGCGGAACCGACCGCCCGGCAGCGGTCCGGAGCGGAGTCCGCGACGGATGCGGGGATCCGGCGTCCGGAATCCGCGGAGAGGAGCGGCACGGAGCCGTCGGAACGTCGTCCGGTCGGTTTGCAGGTCGAGCGCCCGGCCGTGCAGCGCGCCGGGGATCCGGAAGGTGCCGGACCGGTTCCGGTGTCGCCGCGGACGGGCGTACAACGCCCGGCGGCGGAGGATCCCTTCGTGGAGCTGCTGCCCGACGGTACGCCGGTCGGAGCGCCTGCGGAGCCGGAGCCGGCGGCCGGAGCCGCGGTTGCGGACGGGGAGTTCACCGAAGTGGATCTTTCGCATCCGGAAGGACGTGTGGTAATGGGCCGCGGCGGGCTGGTCGAGCTGGAACGCCCGGCACCCCGGAATCCGTCGGGCGTCCGCCCGACGGCGGATCCGGACGATCCGTTCATCGAGATCACGGTTGGAGACGACGTCCCGGAGGCGGCACAGTCCGCGTCGGAGGCGGAAAACAGCCCGTCGGGAGCTGCGGAGCCCTTCGTTGAGGAGGGAGTTCCCGGAGCGGCTTCCGGAGAGCCGGAAGCGTCCGGCGCGGATGGGGCGGAGGGGCCGGCATTCGCGGAGACAGGAACGGGAGCGCCTGCGGCCGCACCGGAAGGACTGGTGGTGACGGTCGAGGAGCATGCGGCGAAACTGGTCGACGCGAAGTCGATCCCCACGGAGAGCTACGATCCGCTGAAAGACCTGGTGAACTACCGCAAGCCGCCCGTGACGCTGTTGGAGGACTATATTTCGGATTCGGAGGTCTCCGACGAGGAGATCTTCGGGAACAAGACCAAGATCGAGGAGACGCTCAAATATTTCGGCATTCCGATCCAGCGCATCAAGGCCACGGTGGGTCCGACGGTGACGCTCTACGAGATCGTGCAGGCGCAGGGCGTCAAGATCTCGAAGATCCAGGGCTTGCAGAACGACATTGCGCAGAGCCTCAAAGCCGAGTCGGGCATCCGCATCATCGCGCCGATCCCGGGCCGCGGGACGATCGGCATCGAGGTCCCGAACCGCAACAAGCAGGTCGTCTCGATGTATTCGGCGGTGCGTTCGCTGCGCTTCCAGGAGTCGAAGGCCGAGCTGCCGGTGGTCATCGGGCGCACGATCCAGAACGAGAACTACGTCTTCGACCTGACGAAGATGCCGCACCTGCTCGTGGCCGGTGCCACGGGACAGGGCAAGTCCGTGGGACTGAACGCCATCATCACGTCGCTGCTCTACCGCAAGCATCCCGCGCAGCTGAAATTCGTGATGATCGACCCCAAGATGGTCGAGTTCTCGCTCTACGCCCGGATCGAACGCCACTTCCTGGCCAAGATGCAGTCCGAGGAGGAGGCGATCGTTACGGACCCGAAGAAGGCCGTCTATACGCTCAACGCCCTCTGCACGGAGATGGACACGCGTCTGGAACTCTGCAAGAGGGCCGGGGCGCGGAACATCGCGGAGTACAATGCGAAGTTCGTGGCGCGGCAGCTGAATCCGATGAACGGCCACCGCTATCTGCCCTATATCGTGGTGGTGATCGACGAGTTCGCCGACCTGATCATGACGGCCAAGGAGGTCGAAACGCCCGTGACGCGTCTGGCCCAGAAGGCCCGCGCCATCGGCATCCACCTGATCATCGCCACGCAGCGTCCGTCGGTCGACGTCATCACGGGCAAGATCAAGGCCAACTTCCCGGCCCGTATCGCCTTCCGCGTGATGCAGATGATCGACTCGCGGACGATCATCGACCGTCCGGGCGCCGACCAGCTGATCGGCCGCGGCGACATGCTCATCTCGAAGGACGGCGAGCTGACCCGTATCCAGTGTGCGCTGGTCGAGACGAGGGAGGTCGAGCGCATCACGGACTACATCTCCAAGCAGCAGGGCTATACGGAGGCCTATGCGCTGCCGGACTACACGCCCGACAGCAACGACGGGGTGCAGATGGGCAGCGAGGAGTCCTCGGCGCCGGTGAAGTACGACTCGCTCTTCGCCGAGATCGCCCGCGATGCGGTGTCGAGCGGTCAGATCTCGACGTCGATGATCCAGCGCAACTACGAGGTGGGATTCAACCGTGCGGGTCGCATCATGACGCAGCTCGAACGGACCGGGATCGTCGGGCGTCAGCAGGGTGCCAAGCCCCGTGACATTCTCTTCTACGACCTTCCCTCGCTGGAAGCCAAGTTGCAGGAGCTGGGGGTGTCGTAGGCCGGCGTCGGGCCGTGGGGCGTGGGCCGTGGGGTCCGGTTTACGGGGTCGGTCGTGGGGCGTCGGGCGTGATAAGGCGTCGGGGTCGGTTTCCGGTCGGTCGTGGGGCGTGATAAGGCGTCGGTTGTCGGAGACATCGGAGGGCAGCCGGCAGGTAAAACGAAAAAAAGAGATTCCGAAGATGAAACGATGGTTGCTTTTGGCGGTGTTGCTGTGCGGCACGGTCCGTGCGGCGGAGAACCGCGCCGGGGAGATTCTCGAAAGGCTTGCCGCGGGGTTCCGCGCCATGAAGGGGTATGAGGTGACGTTCGAAGTCGAGGCCGGGGAGTACCGCACCGCAGGCAGTTATGCCGTCGAGGGGCAGGGCTATTTCCTGACGCTGGGCGATGCCGAGGTTTTCTGCGACGGCACGGTCCGCTACGAGGTGGACAATGCCCGTCGCGAGGTGACGATCGTCGGGGTCGACACTGCGAGCCGCAACATCCTGAACAATCCCGTGAAGGCGTTCGACTTTCTGGACAGCGAATATGATCCGGAACTCCTCTCCGAGGCGGCGGGCCGCGCCGTGGTGCGGCTGACCCCGACGGCGGGGAACAGCTCCCCGGCCGGAGTCATTACGGTGACGGTCTCAACGGCGACGATGCGTCCCGAGGCGCTGGATTACGATTACGACGACGAGCGGGTGCGGATCACGATCGGCGGGGTGTCGCCGCTCGGCGGTCCGCTGCGGGCGTTCGACCGGAAACGCTGCGAAGGCTACGAATTCATCGACTTCCGGTAAGTTTGTAAAAATAAATTCCGGACCGCCATGCAAACAAGAATAGCATGGCGGTCCGGAATGTTTTCAGCTGGTAGGTTATTTATAAATCCTCGCCGTTGGCTTTATTATATTCATTCTCGTAAAACATATAGATGCGATATTTTCCAGCAGATTCTTCAACGAGCATAAACCCAACACGTTTATTTTGAACTGCCATATAACATTTTCTGAGGATGGAGGCGCGTTCAAGCATTTTTTCAGGTGATACTTCTCCTATCGGACCTGTCAGATAACCCAATGCTTGTTCCTTGGTAACGGAGTCCGGAAGTTGTGAATAAAAAGCCGCATAGCGTTTGTTATTTACACCCATTTCATAGGAAAGGTGTTCATCGTCGGGAATTGTCTGTTCCTTATCGGGTTCGGTGTTAGGTATATACTTTGGATTGTTTTCAAATTGTTCGCAAAGTCTATTGAATCGAATTTTAATAGCTGATTCATCTAAAATATATTTATCTATCAATGTAATCCCACAGACTTTATAGTTGTTTGTATTAATGAGTAATAGAACATCGGTTCCATTGAACTCGCCTTCCAAAACATCTTTGCCCGCTATGGCGGGAGTGAACCCTTTGGCTTTCAGTTTTTTAATCATGGCGGGTTTGTATCCGTCAACCGGAATGCCGAGGAATTTCGTTACGTCCTTTTCTTCTTCCTGCGCTTGCAGGGTTACAGCGCATACGAGCGCGATGGCTACACATAAAAGTTTCTTCATGGATGTTGTCGTTTTGTTCCGCTGGCGGCTCTTTCGGCGGCAGTTTGTAAACAACGAAGCGTTGAACCGCAAATACCTCGCGCTGATTGAAATGCTCGGATTTCCAATTTCAATACAGGTATAACACTCCGTTGATATGATTTAGTCTTAAACAAATATATACAAAAAAAACGACAAATCGTTGTTTTGCAGCACTTTTTTATCCGAAATTAATGAGGTTGCCAAAACCTTGATTGTCGGACAGAGTTGTTTCCTCTGTTTTTTTCTTCCGACAGGGTGTCGGGCGGAAATTTTTTTGCTGTCAAATCGCCCGAAAAGGGCCGAAAACGACCCCTTTCACGAAAAATATCGCGCACGCGCGTGCGATTTTATCCCCCAAAGTTGCCCGGATCGCAAGAAATTACTATTTTTGTTCGTTATTTGGCGGGTTGTACCGAGGGGCGGCAGACGCTCAGACGCCGACCCGCGAGCGCAATCGGTTTTATAGAAGAGATAGATGCTTACAGAAGAAGAAAAGAATGCCGGTTTGGTGGGGCGTATTATCCCCATCAATATCGAAGAGCAGATGAAGTCGGCCTACATCGACTATTCGATGTCGGTCATCGTGTCGCGGGCCCTGCCCGACGTGCGCGACGGTCTGAAACCCGTACACCGACGCATCCTCTACGATATGAGCGCGGAGCTCAACCTCTACTCCGACAAACCCACCCGTAAGTCGGCCCGTATCGTCGGTGACGTGCTCGGTAAGTTCCACCCCCACGGCGATATGTCGGTCTACTACGCCATGGTGCGCCTGGCACAGGAGTGGTCGATGCGCTACCCGCTGGTCGACGGGCAGGGTAACTTCGGCTCGATGGACGGCGACTCGCCCGCGGCCATGCGTTACACCGAGGCCCGCATGAAGAAGATCACCGACGAAGTGATGGCCGATATCGACAAGGAGACCGTCGACTGGACGCTCAACTTCGACGACACGATTCCCGAACCTACGGTCCTGCCGACCAAAATCCCGCTGCTGATCGTCAACGGAGCCAGCGGTATTGCCGTCGGTATGGCCACCAATATGGCCCCGCACAACCTGGGCGAAGTGGTCGACGCCTGCTGCGCCTATGTCGACAACCCCGAGATCTCGGGCGAGGAGCTGCTGCACTACGTCAAGGGCCCGGATTTCCCCACCGGAGGCCTCATCTACGGCTACGAGGGTGTGAAGGAGGCGATGCTGACGGGCCGCGGCCGCGTGATCATGCGCGCCAAGACCGAGATCGAGCATACGCCCAGCGGCCGCGAGTGCATCGTCGTCACGGAGATCCCCTACATGGTCAACAAGGCCGAGATGATCAAGAAGATCGCCGACCTGATCAACGACAAGAAGATCGACGGCATCTCCTACATCAACGACGAGTCGGACCGCAACGGACTGCGGATCATCATCATCCTGAAACACGACGCCGTGGCGAGCGTGGTGCTCAACACGTTGTTCAAGAATACGCCGTTGCAGACGTCGTTCGCCGTGAACAACATCGCGCTGGTGAACGGACGGCCGCAGCTGCTGTCGATGCGCGACCTGATCAGGCACTTCATCGACCACCGCCACGACGTGGTGGTTCGCCGCACGCGCTTCGACAAGCGCAAGGCCGAGGAGCGTCTGCACATCGTGCTGGGTCTGCTGATCGCGCAGGACAACATCGACGAAATCGTGCATATCATCCGTTCGTCGCAGACGCCGGATGCCGCCAAGCAGGCGATGATGGAGCGCTTCGAGCTCTCGGAGATCCAGGCGTCGGCCATCATCGAGATGCGCCTGCGCGCCCTGACGGGACTCGAACGCGGCAAGCTGATCGCCGAACGCGACGAGCTGACCGCCCTGATCGCCCACCTCACGGAGGTGCTGGCCAGCGTGGCCATGCAGATGCAGATCGTCAAGGATGAGCTGCTGGAAATCAAGGAGAAATACGGCGACGAGCGCCGCACGGAGATCATCTATGCCTCGGAGGAGTTCAATCCGGAGGATTTCTATGCCGACGACGACATGGTGATCACCATCTCGCACATGGGCTACATCAAGCGCACGCCGCTGGCCGAATACCGCACGCAAAACCGCGGCGGCGTGGGGGCCAAGGGCAGTGCCACGCGCGACGAGGACTTCATCGAGCACATCTACGTGGCCTCGATGCACAACACGATGCTCTTCTTCACGGAGAAGGGACGCTGCTACTGGCTGAAAGTCTACGAGATCCCCGAGGGTACGCGTTCGTCGAAAGGCCGCGCGATCCAGAACGTCATCCAGATCGAACCCGACGACAAGGTGCGCGCCTATATCAACGTCAAACGGCTCAATGATGAGGAGTATGTGAACAACAACTACATCATCATGTGTACGAAGGACGGCACGATCAAGAAGACGAAGCTCGAAGCCTATTCGCGGCCGCGTCAGAACGGCGTGAACGCCATCGTGATCCGCGAGGGCGACCAGCTGATCGAGGCCAAGCTGACGAGCGGCCAGGCCGAGGTGATGATCGCGGCGCGTGAAGGCAAGGCGATCCGCTTCAACGAGACGACGGTGCGTCCGATCGGGCGTGTGGGCGCCGGTGTGCGCGGTATCTCGATCGACGAGGGCGACGAGGTCGTGGGCATGATCTGCGTGGAGCCCGACTCGAAGCAGGACGTGCTGGTATTGAGCGAGAACGGCTACGGCAAGCGTACCGATCTGGACGAGTACCGCATCACGAACCGCGGCGGCAAGGGCGTCAAGACGATCAACATCACGGAGAAGACCGGCAAGCTGATCTCGATCCAGGCCGTGACGGACGACAACGATCTGATGATCATCAACCGTTCGGGCCTGACGATCCGCACCGCGGTGTCGCAGATCCGGCTCGCCGGGCGAGCCACGCAGGGCGTGCGGATCATCAATCTGCGCGAGGGCGACGCCATTGCCTCGGTGATGGCCGTTCCGGCCGCCGGCGAGGAGGAGACTCCGGTTCCGGAGGAGGGCGGAACTCCCGAAGGCGTCGTGGAGGCCGGGATCTCCGCAGATGCGGAGTCCGCGACGGCGGCTCCGGGAACCGACGTCTCCACGGAGGAATAGACAACAAACAGGGAAACAACCGAAAAACTTTTAATTCCAGTTCGTTATGAAAAAGACGATTTTGACGGCTCTCGCGGCGCTGCTCGTTGCAGTTCCCGCCGTGCAGGCCCAGAAGGTGAACAAGGAGGCTCTCCTCGCCAAGATCGAGAAGAGCGATGCCGACATCGCCAACGAGAAGAAGGCTTCGAAGTCCGCAACGTGGATCAACCGCGGCAAGGCTTTCTATGAGGTGGCAGTCGAGCCGACGAAGAACCTCTTCGTGAACATGGAGGCCACGATGCTCAAACTGACGGTCGGGGATCCGAAGTCGACCTCGCAGGAGACGCTCAACGGCGTGCAGTACACGGCATGGGTCTATCCCTGGTTCACGGCCTACATCAAGGACAACAAGGTCGCTACGTGGAAGCAGACCAAATGGGTGATCAAGGATGCGCCCCGGAAGGCCATCGAAGCCTACAACAAGGCCTATGAGCTCGACCCGAAGAGCGCCGACAAGGTGAAGCAGGGCTTGCAGCAGGTCAGCGACTTCTGCTCGCAGGTCGGCAATGCGGGGATCGACTCCGGGGACTATACGGGAGCTGCGGATGCCTACGTCACGGCCTATGAGGCACAGTCCAGCCCGGCCTATGGCAAGGCCGATCCGGCACTGCTCTACTATGCGGGCTACCTGCTGACGGTCGACGGTGCGAACAACGCGGAGTCGTTCGTCCGTGGCGGCAACTACCTGCAACAGGCCATCGACCAGGGCTATGCCGACGAGGAGGGCAATATCTACTACTACCTCTTCCACTGCTACTACGGCCAGAAGGCTGCCGATCAGGAGAATGTCATGAAGTCCAAGCAGGCGCTGCTGACCGGTATCGAGAAGTTCCCGAAGAACGAGCGGATCCTCGACGGTCTGATGCAGCTCTATACGTCGGAAGAGGGTGTCGGTGACCCCGCGGACCTCGTGGCGCTGATCGACAAGGCGATTGCCGACAACCCGACGAATGTCGACCTGTGGTTCGGCCGCGGACGGATCTTCTATGCCCTGAAAGATTACGACAAGAGCATCGAGTCGTTCGAGAAGGTCGTGGAGCTGAAACCCGACCTGTTCGAGGGTAACTACTATCTGGGAGTCTTCTACACGATCAAGGGCGATGCGCTCAACAAGGAGATGAACGAGAAGCAGTACAGCAGCCAGGCTGCATACGATACGGATCTGAAAGCCGTCAATGCGGTTTATCTCTCGGCCGTTCCCTGGTTCGAGAAGGCTCATGAGATCAAACCCGAGGATGTGGATACGTTGGAGTTCCTGAAATCGCTCTGCTTCCGTCTGCGCGACGAACCGGGCATCATGGACAAGTACAACACCTACAACGCCCTCTACAAGCAGGCCAAGGGTATCGAATAGTCGGTTCGGAATCCGATGATACGGGAAGCCCGGCTCCACTCTGTGGGGCCGGGCTTCCCCTTTAAGCCCGGTTAAAAGCGGGGGAGGCCGAAATCCGTGCCGATCTTTTTTTGATTCTTGCCCGAAAATTCCTATCTTTGTCTTGTCGGCGGGTGCGTCCGCCGTATGACTTATTTGTTTAACGTAAGCGTTACGTTATTGTTCTGCAAGTGAAAAGACCAAATTTACGAGCAATCAGGAACGATAAATGTAATGCTCGCGCGTTTGCGCGGGCTTTTGTTTATCGTGTGCGCGGGTATTGGTCTACCTCACTTGCCGATAAGTAACTGACCCGTGCATTTTTTATGGAAAAACGGCAATTTCTCTTTACTCTTCTGGGAGTGCTTCTGACGATGCTGCTCCCGACGGGATGCGACCGGCAGCAGCAATTCGACTTGGCCGAACGGGAATTCCGCCGCGTGACCGACCTGCAATCGGAGCTGCTCGGCGACGTCCTCTCCGCCTATGCGGCGCAAGGTCCCGAGCATTTCGACACCCTGCATGCCGGTTATCTGCGCGACGGGACGTTCGACCTGCTCGATTCGCTCGACGAAGAGTCCGGGCGTCTGCTCGACCGCATGGTGCGATTCTGCGACCGGCGGAGGGCGGAGCGTCTTGCGGCGTGTGTGGCCCTGCGGGATCGGCTGACGCGGCGGCTCAACGACGTCGAGATGCCTTTCATCTACCGCTCCTATCCGCCGCCCTGGGAGATGCTCGAACCCGATGCCGGGGAGTGGTTCCTCCGGTTAAAAAAACGTTTTAGGGGCTGCTGAACCTCATGGGGTTTCCGGATCGTGAATCCGCGTCCAACGTTCGAAGCGCGGAATAGCTTCGGAAACTCTTCGCCGTTACCTTCGCCCCTAAAACGGGCTTTTTAAGCCCGCGCCCCTTTAAGAAAGGGGTTTTGTGGGCTGCGGGGCCTTCGAGGGGTTTCCGTAGTCCTGAATCCGCGTCGACCGACGGTCGAGGCGCGGAATAGTTTCGGAAACTCTTCGCCGTTACCTTCGCCCCTAAAACGGGCTTTTTAAGCCCGCGCCCCTTTAAGAAAGGGGTTTTGTGGGCTGCGGGGCCTTCGAGGGGTTTCCGTAGTCCTGAATCCGCGTCGACCGACGGTCGAGGCGCGGAATAGTTTCGGAAACTCTTCGCCGACCCCATCGCCCCTAAAACCGGCTTTTTAAGCCGGCGCACTTTGTTTTTTGCGGAAAAAGGACGCAACGAAGGCGGAGCGAAAAGAAACGGGGCCGGTTTGCTTGCAAACCCGCGTCAGGCGCCCGTTTCCGTGATGCCGAGGTGCGGCCCCGCAAAAAGCAACTTGCGGCTGGTTTTGGTGGTACCTTTTGCCACCGGTTTAAGAAACCGGTTTTAGAGGCTGCGGAACCTTACAAGGTTTCCGAAGCCTTTACCCGCATCCAACGATCGGGAGCGCGGAATTGCTTCGGAAAGGCTTCATAGATACCATCGCCCATAGAACCCCTTTCTTAAAGGGGCCCCGGTTAAGAACCGGGTGTCAGCGGGCGATACGGCCGGTAATGGGGCCGCGGGCCAGTTGGGCGGTCTCCTCGGCCGTGAATTGTCCGTAGTCGCCCGGAACGGTGTTTTTCAGGGCGCAGGCCGCCGTGCCGAAATCCAGCGCGAACTGCATGTCGCCGGCGTGGCAGGCCAGCCCGTAGATCAGCCCGCCGACGAAGGCGTCGCCCACTCCCACGCAGTCCACCACACAGTCGACATCATAGACCCGTGACGTGTAGAGCCGTCCGTCGGTGTAGAGCGTTCCGGAGATCAGATGGTGATTGGCGCTCAATACGCTGCGCAACCCGAAGACGATGCCACGGCATGCCGGGAACCGCTCCGCCACCTGCCGTGAAGACGCTTCGTACCCCGCCGTATCGGGTTGATAGGAGGCGTCCCGGGCCTCGAATTTCGGAAGCCGCAGCCCGAGGATCCGTTCGTATTCGTCGTCCGTGCCGAAAAAGAAGTCGCATTGCGCCATGAGCGGCGGCAGGACCTCCTGTGCCGTTTTTCCGTATTTCCAGAGGTTCTTGCGGTAGTTGAGGTCGCATGAGACGGTCAGCCCGGCCTGCCGGGCTGCGGCGATGGCTTCGGCGCAGACCTCCGCCGTCGAGGCGCTCACCGCCGCGGCGATCCCCGACCAGTGGAACCACGCGGCGCCGCGGAAGATCGCCGCCCAGTCGATCATCCCCGGGCGGAGGGTGTCGAACGACGAGCCGGCCCGGTCGTAGACTACCTGCGACGAGCGCATGGCCGCCGCCTCTTCCATGTAGTAGAGTCCGAGGCGCTGTCCGCTGCGGAGGATGTGCTCCGTGATGACGCCGTAGCTGCGCAGGTCGTCGATGCAGGCTTCGGCGATGCGGTTGTCGGGCAGGCAGGTGACGAATTCGCTCGGCAGTCCGTAGTTGGCCAGCGCCACGGCCACGTTGGCTTCGCTGCCGCCGTAGCTGGCCTGGAAGATTTTCGTCTGGTTGAAACGCAACCGGGCGGGCGGCGTGAGCCGCAGCATGATCTCTCCGAAGGTAACGATCCTTTTCATAGTTGATTTTCCCGCTGAACAGAACAAAGATAGTAAAAAAAGGGAACAGGTTGTCCCGGAGCCGATGTTTTTCGGGGAACTTTTTTCGGGGCGGGGGGGCTTGTGCGGGTGATTTCGGTAGGGGGCGGGGCGGTTGCAGGTACGGGTGTCCGGTCCGGAATTTCGCGGAAGGCTCGGTGCGGGAAGAATTCCGGTGTGTGGGGCGGTTGCGGGTGCGGGTTCTCGGGGGCTGAATTTTTCGCGGAAGGGTCCGGTTCAACAACGAAAACCCCCGGCGCCGTCGGCGTCGGGGGTCTTTGTCTCCGGAAGTCCGTTTCGGGAATCCCGCGGCGTGTCCCGGGGCATTTGGGGTGTGTCCGGATCATTTCCGCGGCGTGTCCGGATCATCCCTGGCTCTCATCCCCGGCCGGTCCCGGGCCTATTATTTGCGGACGGTGACCGTCAGCGGCTGCGTGGCTGCGGCCTGCGCGGCGCCGATCTCCTCGACCCACTCGCCCATGTTCTCCACGCCGCCCTGGCTCCATCCCGAGCCGGCGTAGTAGGTGAGCGTCTCTCCGGACTTCACGCTCTTGACCGCTACGGCATGCCCCAGCGTGTCGGCCAGCATTTCGGCGCCCGGCAGGATCACACCCAGGAAGATGTCGCCGTCGCGGACCGGGTCTTTCGTATCCGAAGCGGCCTCCTCCATACCCATCCAGTTGTCGCCGTTCATCACACGCTTCACGTCGTGGCGCACGAAGCCTGCGGCGACGGGCATCTCGGCAAATTCTCCCGTGTAGACGTTGTCCATGCGGTTGAAACGCTGGTTGGCGTCGAGCGAGATGGTCTTCACGAGCGATACCGGCGTTCCGTTGACGTCGAACGGAGCGTAGGTCAGCTCGACGCTCGTGCGGATCGGGCCATTGTCGAGCGTGCGGGCCGTGGCGTAGTTGTGGTCCATGAACCAGAACTTGCCGTCGACGAAGGGTACCGAAGCCCCCGATCCGAGCGTTACGCCCACCTTATAGCAGTCCATGCCGTCACCGTAGTTGTGGTGGTAGTCGCCTTTGGCATACCACTCGTCGATGACGAGCTTGTCGGTGCACTTCACCCAGACGTCGATGCCCGGCGTGACGAGCTTCTCGGGCGAGGTTTCCAGCGCCGGGCCGTAGAGGCGGTAGGCGACCTTGTTGTTTTCCCAGGCGTAGTCGTCGTAGCGCTCGGGGACCTGACGCCCGAAAGCTTCGGCGCGGTAGGCCTCACGCACGCCCGTGACGATCCGGAAGCGTTTGGTTTCCAGCGCATCGGCGTCGGTCTGGAAGATCAGCGCCTGCGGTTCGGCGCCGCCGCGGTAGAGGACCTGCGAGGGGACCTGCTCCTTGTCGTCGTCGAGGACGACGACGTTTTCGGGCGTCACGCCTTTCAGCGCCGCGATCTCGGACCAGGCGATTTCGACCGTTTCGTCGTCGCGTTCGATCTGCGAAGGGTTCGTCACGTCGACTTTCAGCGCCGGCGTGCAGGAGGCTGCGAGCAGGGCAGCGACTCCCAGAATGGAGTTCTTCATCATCATGATAACAGAAGTTTTTCGAAGTTTGATTTGGCAAATTTACGATTTTTCCGTACATTGGTCAACCAGAACGGTAAATATTCTATTTAATTTGGTGATTTTTCGTAGTGTGTATCGCGGAAAGTTGCTAATTTTACATGCTGAAAAGGAGGCCTTGCCATGTGCGGACCCCCTTCCACGCAAGGAATATCAACGGAATACAGCAATAAAATGAAAGAGTTCAACGACGAGAATTTCCTGTTGCAGACCGAAACGGCGCAGCGGCTTTATCACGAACACGCGGCCAAACAGCCGATCATCGACTACCATTGCCATCTGATCCCGGAGTACGTGGCTTCGGACCACCGCTTCGAGAACCTGTCGAAGATCTGGCTCGAAGGCGACCACTACAAGTGGCGTGCCATGCGCACGAACGGCGTCGAGGAGCGTTATTGTACGGGGAAGGATACGACCGACTGGGAGAAGTTCGAGAAGTGGGCCGAGACGGTGCCCTATACGATGCGCAACCCGCTCTACCACTGGACGCACCTGGAACTGAAAACCGCCTTCGGGGTGACGAAACTCCTCAATCCGTCGACGGCGCGCGAGATCTACGACCACTGTACGGCCCTCTTGCAGCAGCCCGAATACCATGCGCGCGGCCTGATGCGGCACTACAACGTCGAGGTGGTCTGCACGACGGACGACCCGGTCGACTCGCTCGAACACCACATCAAGGTGCGCGAGGACGGCTTCGCCGTGAAGATGCTCCCGACGTGGCGCCCCGACAAGGCGATGGCTGTCGAATCGGCCGCCGATTTCCGCGCCTACATCGAGAAGCTGTCGGAGGTCTCGGGCGTCTCGATCTCGAAGTTCTCGGACGTGATCGACGCCCTGCGCGTGCGTCACAAGTTCTTCGAGTCGGTGGGCTGCCGCCTCTCGGACCACGGCATCGAGGAGTTCTACGCCGAGGACTACACGCAGCCGGAGATCGACGCTATCTTTAATAAGGTGTACGGCGGTCAGGAGCTCACGCCCGCGGAGATCCGCAAGTACAAGACGGCGATGATGGTCGAGTTCGCCGTCATGGACCACGAGACGGGCTGGACGCAACAGTTCCACTACGGCGCGATCCGCAACAACAACTCGCGGATGTTCAAGCAGTTGGGACCCGACACGGGCTTCGACTCGATCGGGGACTTCACGGTGGGCAAGGCGATGTCGAAATTCTTCGACCTGCTCGACCGCGGGGACAAGCTCACGCGCACGATCATCTACAACCTCAATCCGCGCGACAACGAGCTCGTGGCCACGATGCTCGGGAACTTCCAGGACGGCCGCTACGGTGCCGGGAAGATCCAGTTCGGGTCGGGGTGGTGGTTCCTCGACCAGAAGGACGGCATGGAGAAGCAGATGAACGCCCTCTCGACGCTGGGGTTGTTGAGCCGCTTCGTGGGGATGCTGACCGACTCGCGCTCGTTCCTTTCGTACCCGCGCCACGAGTACTTCCGGCGCACGCTGTGCAATCTGGTGGGCAACGACATCGAGCAGGGGCTGCTGCCCGCCTCGGAGATCGACTTCATCGGTCGTGAGATCATCGAGGGTATCTGCTACCGCAATGCGAAAAATTTCTTCAAATTCTAATTCAGGATAACCAATCATGAAAATCGTAACATTAGGAGAGATCATGCTGCGTCTTTCGACGCCGGGGAACACCCGTTTCGTACAATCCGATTCGTTCGACGTCGTCTACGGCGGCGGCGAGGCCAACGTGGCCGTCTCGTGTGCCAACTACGGCCACGACGCCTACTTCGTGACGAAACTCCCGAAGCATGAGATCGGACAGTCGGCCGTCAATGCGCTGCGCAAATACGGCGTGAAGACCGACTTCATCGCCCGGGGCGGGGACCGTGTCGGGATCTACTACCTCGAAACCGGAGCTTCGATGCGTCCTTCGAAGGTGATCTACGACCGTGCGCACTCGGCCATCGCCGAGGCCGACGCCGCGGATTTCGACTTCGACGCCATCATGGAGGGTGCCGACTGGTTCCACTGGTCGGGCATCACGCCGGCCATCTCGGACAAGGCTGCCGAGTTGACGAAGCTGGCCTGCGAGGCCGCCAAGCGTCACGGCGTTACGGTATCGGTGGACCTGAACTTCCGCAAGAAGCTCTGGACCAAGGAGAAGGCGCAGTCGATCATGAAGCCGCTGATGCAGTACGTCGACGTCTGCATCGGCAACGAGGAGGATGCCGAGCTGTGCCTGGGCTTCAAGCCCGACGCCGACGTCGAGGGCGGCGAGACCAATGCCGAGGGCTACAAGGGCATCTTCCGCCAGATGGCCGAGACGTTCGGGTTCAAGTATGTGATCTCGACGCTGCGCGAGTCGTTCTCGGCGACGCACAACGGCTGGAAGGCGATGATCTACAACGGCAAGGAGTTCTACGAGTCGAAGCGTTACGACATCAACCCGATCATCGACCGCGTGGGCGGCGGCGACTCCTTCTCGGGCGGCATCATCCACGGCCTGCTGACCAAGCCGACGCAGGGCGAGGCCCTCGAATTCGCCGTGGCGGCTTCGGCCTTGAAGCACACGATCAACGGCGACTTCAACCTCGTTTCGGCCGAGGAGGTCGAGTCGTTGGCCGGGGGCAACGCCAGCGGCCGCGTACAGCGCTGATGCATAATGGACGGAGCGGGGGCGGCGGCAAGAGCCGCGTCTCTCCTCCGCAGGTTTCGATATAGGTAAAAACAAATTCTGAAAATGGCACGTTTTTCAAAAATGCAAGTCATGGAGGCCATTGCCAAAACCGGCATGGTCCCCGTCTTCTACCACTCGGACGCCGAAATCGCCAAACAGGTCGTCAAGGCCTGCTATGAGGGCGGTGTGCGCGCTTTCGAGTTCACGAACCGCGGCGACTTCGCTTCGGAGGTCTTCATCGAGGTGATCAAGTTCGCCGCCCGGGAGTGCCCCGAGATGGTGCTGGGCGTGGGTACGATCGTCGATGCCCCGACGGCCGCGATGTACATCCAGTACGGAGCGAACTTCGTCGTGGGCCCCTACCTGAACCCCGAGGTTGCGAAGGTCTGCAACCGCCACCTGGTACCCTATACGCCGGGCTGCGGGTCGGTGACGGAGATCGGCGAGGCCCAGGAGCTGGGCTGCGACCTGACGAAGGTCTTCCCGGCCGGAAATGTCGGAGGCCCGTCGTTCGTCAAGAACGTCAAGGCGCCGCTGCCGTGGTCGAACATCATGGCGACGGGCGCCGTGGAACCCACCGAGGAGAACCTCACGGCGTGGTTCAAGGCCGGCGTCTTCTGCGTGGGCATGGGCTCGCAGCTCTTCCCCAAGGAGGTGATCGCCGCCAAGGACTGGAAGGCCATTACGGAAAAATGCCGCTTTGCACTCGACGTCATTGCCGGTGTGAAGAACAAGTAAGTATAATCTCATCGACCTAAACCTTATCTCATGACAAAAACCTCATCAACTTCAACCAAACTGATGACCAACTGGCGTTGGTGGATGTGCGTGCTGCTCTTCGTGGCCACGACGGTGAACTACCTGGACCGCCAGGTGCTGTCGCTGACCTGGAAGGACTTCATCGCTCCCGAATTCCACTGGACCGACGCCGATTACGGAACCATTACGGCTGTTTTCTCGCTCGTTTACGCGCTCTGCATGCTCTTTGCGGGCCGCTTCATCGACTGGATGGGCACCAAGAAGGGCTACCTCTGGGCCATTGGCGTATGGTCGCTCGGCGCCTGCCTGCACGCCGCCTGCGGCTGGGCCACGATGCACATCGAGGGCTTCGAGTCGGTCAAGGCCATGACCTCGGTCGAGGCGGGTACGGCCGTGGCGTTCGCCATAGCATCGACGAGCGTCTGGCTCTTCCTGGCCGCGCGGTGTATCCTCGCACTGGGTGAGGCGGGCAACTTCCCGGCAGCGATCAAGGTGACCGCCGAGTACTTCCCGAAGAAGGACCGGGCCTTCGCCACCTCGATCTTCAATGCCGGGGCGTCGGTGGGTGCACTGGTGGCTCCGGCGTCGATTCCGCTGCTGGCCCAGTATTTCAAGGATCTGGGAGTCGGCGGCGGCTGGGAGATGGCCTTCCTGATCATCGGAGCGCTGGGCTTCCTCTGGATGGGCTTCTGGGTCTTCATGTATGACAAACCCGAAAAGTCGAAGCACGTGAACGAGGCCGAGCTGGCCTACATCCATCAGGATGATGCCGAGCTGTCGGCCGCCGAGGCCAAATCCGCAGCCGAAAAGCCCGAAAAGGTCATTCCGTTCTGGCGCTGCTTCACCTACCGGCAGACCTGGTCGTTCATCACGGGCAAGTTCTTCACCGACGGCGTATGGTGGTTCTACCTCTTCTGGGCTCCGGCCTACTTCTCCGACCAGTACGGCTATTCGTCCAGCTCGGGAATGGGTATCGCGCTGATCTTCACGCTCTATGCCATCGTGACGGTGCTGTCGATCTTCGGCGGTTACCTGCCGAAGCTCTTCGTCGACCGCAAGGGCATGAACCCCTATGCGGGCCGTATGCTGGCGATGCTGATCTTTGCGTTCCTGCCGCTGCCCGCGCTCTTCGCGCAGGGTGCCGGAACCTACTCGGTATGGTGGCCCGCGATCATCATCGGTCTGGCCGGCGCCGGACACCAGGCGTGGTCGGCGAACCTCTTCTCGACGATCGGCGACATGTTCCCCAAATCGGCCATTGCGACCATTACGGGTATCGGCGGCATGGCCGGGGGTGTGGGTTCGTTCCTGATCAACAAGGGGGCCGGAGCGCTCTTCACCCACTCGGAGCAGATGGGCGATGCGTTCCGCTTCATGGGCTTCGACGGCAAGGAAGCCGGCTACATGATCATCTTCTGCATCTGCGCCGTGGCCTATCTGGTGGCGTGGGCGATCATGAAGACGCTGGTTCCGAAGTACAAGCCTATCGTCATCGAATAATTTTTCCGGGTCCGGACCGACGGCGGCCGGCAGAATGGCCGCCGTCGGTTCTCTCCGGACTCACAACCAAGTACTTATAGAGATGAAACAACTCAATAAGTCGACCGTCGAAACGGTCGACCGCCCCGTTCGTATCCTGCAATTCGGCGAGGGCAACTTCCTGCGGGCCTTCGTGGACTGGCAGATCGACATCGCCAACGAGAAGGGCGTCATGAATTCGGGCGTGGCCATCTGCCAGCCGATTCTGGATCCCGAGCACAAGGTGCTCGGCATGATCGACCTGTTGCACAGGCAGGACAACCTCTACCACGTCTATCTGGAAGGCATCGAGAACCGCCGGCCGAAGAAGGATGTGCGGCTGGTGAAGAGCGTCATGGACTCGTTCAACCCCTATGTGGAGTACGAGAAATACGAGCGGTATTTCCTGTCGCCGGAGCTGAAAATCACGATCTCGAACACCACGGAGGCGGGAATCCGCTACGAGGAGGGCGACGATCTGGAAGCCCGTCCGCCGAAGTCCTACCCGGCGAAGATGACGGCCCTGCTCTACAAGCGCTTCAAGCACTTCAACGGCGATCCGACGAAGGGTCTCTGCATCATCTGCTGCGAGCTGATCGAGAACAACGGCTCGACGCTGCACGAGTATGTGATCCGCCACGCGATGTACAACGGCCTGGGGGCGGACTTCATCGACTGGGTGGAGCGCCACTGCCACTTCTGCGACACGCTGGTCGACCGCATCGTGCCGGGCTTCCCGCGCGACACGATCGGTGAGATCAAGGAGGAGCTGGGCTACGACGACAACCTGGTGGTGAAGGCCGAGCTGTACCACCTGTGGGCGATCGGCGGCGAGGGCTACAAGGAGGTGATGAAGGAGCTGCCGCTGGACAAGGCGGGGCTGCACGTGATCTTCATGCCGTCGATCAAGCAGTTCCGCGACAAGAAGGTGCGGATCCTGAATGGTTCGCACACGGGCATGGTGCCCATCGCGCTGCAAATGGGTTGCGAGACGGTGATGGACGCCTTCAACACGCCGGCCATCGAGCGCTTCATCAACGAGATGGTCGCCGAGGAGGTGATCCCGATGATCGAGGAGGACCAGGAGGAGCTGAAACAGTTCGCCGCGGGGATCCTCGAACGCTTCTACAACCCCTTCATCAAGCACCTGCTGCGTTCGATCTCGCTCAATTCGCTGTCGAAGTGGGAGGCGCGCAACTATCCGACCGTGAAGGACAACTGGTTCAAGGCCGGGAAGCTGGCCGCGCGCGAGTGCTTCACCTTCGCGGCACTGATGTCGCTGTACAGCCCGAAGAGCGGTTTCGAGCCCGACGACACGAAGGAGTTCGTCGACTACATCCGTCAGAACTGGAATTCGGAGGACCTCGAAGGGACGATCGCGAAGATCGTGCGCGAGAGCGGCATCTTCACGGTGGATTTCTCGGAGGTTCCGGGCTTCGTGGAGGCCGTTGCGGGCTATGTGGGCGACATCGAGTTGCTGGGCATGAAGGATGCGCTGGACAAATTCCTGAACAAATAGTATCTTCTCTCCGCAGGGCGGGGTGGGCGTACGGGCGCCGCAAGGAGTGCCGCGAGAGCCGGCTCCGCCCTTTTTACGAACGAAGCGATGAAACGATTTTTGAAGATCAATGCCGCGGACAATGTGGCCGTGGCGCTGGCGGATCTGGCGGCCGGCGAGCGGGTGGAGGCGGACGGCACGACGGTGACACTGCGCGAGGCGGTGGCCCGGGGGCACAAGTTCGCGCTGCGCGACCTCTCCGAAGGGGAGAACGTCATCAAGTACGGTTATCCGATCGGGCATGTCACCTGCGACGTGGCAGCCGGGACGTGGATCCATTCGCACAACCTGAAAACGAACCTGCACGACGACCTCACCTACACCTATACGCCGCGGGTCTGTCCGCTCGACATCCCGAAGCGCGACGTCATGGTGCAGGGATACCTGCGCCGCGACGGGCGGATGGGCATCCGCAACGAGTTGTGGATCGTGCCGTCGGTGGGGTGCGTGAACGGGCAGGCGCAGGCCATTGCCGAGCGGGTGCGCCGCGAGTGCGACTGCTCGCATCTGGACGACGTGCGCGTCTACACGCACAACTACGGCTGTTCGCAGCTGGGCGACGACCACGCCAACACGCGGCGGGCGCTGGCCGCACTGGTCCGGCATCCGAATGCGGGTGCGGTGCTGGTGCTGGGGCTCGGCTGTGAGAACAATCAGGTCGCGGCCCTCAAAGAGGAGATCGGCGAGTGGGACGACGAGCGCGTGAAGTTCCTCATCGCGCAGGAGGTCGAGGACGAGATCGAGACGGGTTTCGAAATTTGCCGCGAACTGGTCGAACGCACGAAAGCCGATCGGCGCGAGCCGCTGCCGCTGTCGTATCTGAAAGTGGGGTTGAAGTGCGGCGGTTCGGACGGCTTCTCGGGCATCACGGCCAATCCGCTGGTTGGTTTGTTCTCCGACTGGCTGGTGGCGCAGGGCGGCACGACCGTGCTGACGGAGGTCCCGGAGATGTTCGGTGCCGAGACGATCCTCATGGACCGCGCCGCGGACGGCGGGGTCTTCGACCGCACGGTGCACCTGATCAACGACTTCAAGGGCTACTTCCGCAAATACGACCAGCCGATCTACGAAAACCCCTCGCCCGGCAACAAGAAGGGCGGCATCACGACCCTCGAAGAGAAGTCTTTGGGTTGCGTGCAGAAGGGCGGGGCACAACCCGTGGTCGATGTGCTGGGCTATGCGGATCCGATCGTGAAGCCGGGTCTGAACCTCTTGCAGGCGCCGGGCAACGACCTGGTGGCTGCCTCGGCGCTGGCCTTGTCGGGGTGTCAGCTGGTGTTGTTCACCACGGGGCGCGGCACGCCCTTCGGGTCGTTCGTTCCGACGATGAAGATCGCGACCAACACGCCGCTGTCGCAGTTCAAGGCCAACTGGATCGACTTCAACGCCGGGACGCTGGTCGAGGACGAGGAGCCGCACGCCGTGCTGGAACGGCTGATCGGGAAGGTCCTCGCGACGGCCGACGGCGAACACCTCAAACACGAGCGCACGGGCTTCAAGGAGATTGCCATCTTCAAGACGGGTGTGACGTTATAGGCGTCTGTGGAGCTCGGGATTGGGCCGTTGCAGGGTTCATTCCGGTTACAGCCCGCCGTCTGCGGCGGCATCTGCAAATCTGCCCTCTCCAACCCCCCTCTTCGGAGGGGGCTTGGATTTAAACGAAGGCAAACTAATTGCATTCAAATGTTATGAAATATCTTGTTTGGGGGATTCTCTGCTCTCTTTTCGCACTCCGGGCCTTTGCCGGGGAGCCCGTCTATACGGTCGACTGCAACGGCGGAGGCGACTTCCGCACCGTGCAGGAATGCTTCGACGCCCTGCCCCCGAAACCCGACGGGTGGCGCACCGTGCGCATCCTGCCCGGCACGTACCGCGAGAAGGTGACGCTCGACGTCTACAAGGACCGCGTGCGGATCGTCGGCGCGGGCGGGGCCGAACAGGTCCGCATCGTCTGGGATGACCACACGGGGAAGGTCGTCGACGGCCATGAGATGACGACCTACGACACCTGGACGATGTCGTTGCAGGCCGACGATGTGGTGCTGGAAGGCGTCACCGTCGAGAACGATGCCGGAAGGGTGGGGCAGGCCGTGGCGCTCGAAACCCGCGGCGACCGCATCTGGATCGATGGCTGCCGGCTGGTCGGCGATCAGGATACCTTCTTCACGAAGGGCTACGTCTCGCGCGTTTACGTCACGGATTCCCGGATCGAGGGGACGACCGATTTCATCTTCGGTCCGTCGATCGTCCTTTTCGACCGCTGCCGGATCCACGCCAAATCCGACAGCTTCATTACGGCGGCTTCGACCACCGAGCGCAACCTGTACGGCTATGTTTTCCGCGATTGCCGCGTGACGGCGGCCGACGGCGTGACGCGGGTTTACCTCGGTCGTCCGTGGAAGTCGACCGCCCGCACGGTCTGGATCCGATGCGAATTGCCGGCGGCGATCCGCCCCGAGGGGTGGCGCGACTGGCACGATGCGGTCCGCAAGGGCGATGTCTACTACGCCGAATACGGTTGTACGGGCCCGGGGGCCGACCGCTCGGGGCGTGTGGCCTGGTCGCGGGAGTTGACCGGCGACGAAGCTGCGGCTTATACGCCGGAGCGGATCTTTGCTAAAAAAACCGGTTCGGAGGCCTTCCGCGACGATTGGCTTCCTGCGGTGGCGTCTGCCGGCAAAGAGTAACCGTTCGGACGCGGGGACGACCGGCGTCCGGCGATCGAAAGAGCGGTCGGACCTTCCGAATTGCGGAGGGTCCGGCCGCTTGTGTACAAGGGTGGGCTCTACGCCTTTTCGCGGATGGTCCGCAGGCCGCGGGTCATGATGTATTGCAGGACGCCCCGCAGGAACATGTAGAGCGTGAAGGCGAGCCAGAGTGCGTTGTTGCCGATCCACGGCCGCAGGGCGTAGAAGATGGCGAAATAGGCGGCCGTGGCCCCGAACATCGAGTTGCGCATGACGCGCGTCTCGGTGGCGCCGACCATGATTCCGTCCATGATGAAGGGCATGGCCGAGGCGATGGGGATCAGGATGATCCAGACGATGTAACGCCCGGCGAGTTCGATGATCTGCGGTGTGTCGGGATTTGCGCGGTCGACGAAGAGCCCCACCAGATCGCGCCACCACACGAGGTAGATCCCCACGAACACGACCGACACGAGCGTGCCCCAGAGCAGGCAGCGGTGCAGGCAGTCGCCGAGCGATGCCCGGTCGCGTGCCCCGATAAAGCGTCCGGTGAGGGCTTCGGCGGCGTAGGCGAATCCGTCGTTCATGTAGGAGAAGAGCGTGAAGAGTTCGAGCAGCAGGGCGTTTACGGCCAGCAGCGTGCGGTCCTCCATGCGGGCCGAGGCGCCGGTGAAGAAGGTGTAGACGGCCACGATGCAGAGCGTGCGCAGGATGATGTCGCGGTTGATCACGAAGAAGCGCCGCAGGGGCTGCACGTCCAGCACCTCCGACCAGCGGATCGAGGTCAGCAGCGACCGGTATCTGGCGATGAGCAGCACCGTGGCCAGCCCCACGCCGCACCACTGCGCCACGACCGAGGCCCAGGCGATTCCGACGATCCCCAGATCGAGCCCGAAGGCGAAGGCGAGGCTGCACGCAAGGTGGATCAGGTTGACCGTCACGGCCGTGATCATCGGGAAGAGGGCGTTCTGCATGCCGGTGAACCAGCCGTTGAATCCGAAGAGGAGGATGCCGGCCGGCACGGCCCAGATGCGGGTGTAGAAGTATGCGCGGGTCATTTCGCCGCCGTTCATGGCCCAGAGGGCCAGTTCGCCCAGCGGGTATTGGAGCAGGAGCATCGCCGCGCCCATGATGCCCGCTACGGAGAGGGCTCGGGCGAGCATGTTGGTGCATTCGCGGAAATTCCCGGCGCCGAAGGCCTGTGCGGTGAGGCCGCTGGTCCCCATGCGCACGAAGGAGCAGTTCCAGTAGATGAAGTTGAAGATCGACACGCCGATGGCCAGTGCCCCGATCGTTGCGGCGGAGTCCTGGCCCCAGTGCCCTGCGATGGCCGTCGAGACGATGCCCATGAGCGGGACGGTGATGTTCGAGACGATGTTCGGGAGCGCCAGACGCAGTATTTCGCGGTTCATTCGCTTCATGACGGGTGCAAAGATAAGGCAAAAGCGGCGAATTTTCGGTCCGCGGCCTCTTTTTCTCGATTTCGGGCACGCAATGTGATGGAATCCGGAAAAATGGATTACCTTTGCCGCGCAAATTCATCTTATAGAAGATACGAACATGAAAGATTCGAAAAACGACTCGACGCCGGTGCTCGAACGCTTCGCACGCGACAAGCGCAAACGCACCGTGATCGCTACGGCGGAGCGTGTCGAGCGTCGCCCGCGTTTGCAGCGTGACGCTGCCGATTCGGAGCAACCGTCCCAACCCTTCCGTCCCGGACACCGGGCATCGTACAATCCGCACTTTACGGCCGACAACCGGCCGCTGTTCGACCGCTCCCGCCAGGAGGACGAGGAGCGCCCGCGCCGTGCGTTCGGCGACCGTGAAAATCGCTACGGAGAGGAGCGTCCGCAGCGGACCCATGGCGAAAAACCCCGCTATGGCGAGCACTCCCGCTTCGACAACAACGACCGCCCGCGCCGCACGTTCGGCGACCACGATAACCGCTATGACGAGGAGCGTCCGCGCCGCGCGTTCGGCGACAAACCGCGCTTCGAGGGGGACCGTCCCCGCCGCGAAGAGGGCGACCGCCCGCAGCGCGCCTACGGACCGAAGGGGGCGAAACCCGGCTATGGTGACAGACGCACCGGGAAATTCAACGACCGCAAGGGAACCAAAGACAGCCGCTTCGGTGGAAAGAACGCCGAGGGCCGTCCTGCGGAGAAGCACCCCCGCAAGGGAGCCGACAAACCGGTCTCCTATCCGAAATACGAACCGGCGGCACAGACGGGCGAGATGCGTTTGAACCGTTTCATCGCCCAGTCGGGCATCTGCTCGCGGCGCGAGGCCGACGATTTCATTCTGGCCGGCGTGGTGACGGTGAACGGCAAGGTCGTGACCGAACTCGGCACGAAGGTGCAGCCCACCGACGAGGTTCGTTTCAACGACGAACCGGTGCGCGGCGAGAAGAAGGTCTACCTGGTGCTCAACAAGCCGAAGGGTTACGTGACGTCGCTCGATGATCCGCATGCCGGGAAGACGGTGATGGATCTGGTGAAGGGCGCCTGCACGGAGCGGATCTACCCCGTGGGGCGTCTGGACAAGAACAGTCTCGGGCTGCTGCTTTTCACCAACGACGGCGACCTGACCAAGCAGCTCACGCACCCCTCCTACCGGAAGAAGAAGATCTATCAGGTGACGCTGGACAAGCCGCTGACACGGGCCGACATGGACCGCATCGCCGAGGGCATTACGCTCGAAGACGGAGAAATCTTCGCCGACGAGATCTCCTACGTCAAGGAGAACAAGCAGGAGATCGGCATCGAGATCCACTCGGGCCGCAACCGCATCGTGCGCCGCATTTTCGAGTTCCTGGGCTACACGGTCACGAAGCTCGACCGCGTCTACTACGCCGGTCTGACGAAGAAGAACCTCAAACGCGGGGCATGGCGTTTCCTGACCCGCGAGGAGGTCGAACGGCTCAAATCGGGACTTTACGAGTAGCCCGTTCCCTTTGAGGGGTGGAGCCGCCCTCTCCCGGGGACGGGGCTGCCCCCTCCCTGAAACGATTCGCCCCGGAAACCGTCTGTGAGGATGGTTCTCCGGGGCTTGTCTTTTGTGTCCGCCGGACCCGCGCTCCGGCTCCCGTTCCCGCCGGGAATCAGTGCGTTGCCCGGTACCACGCCGTCTGCCGGCAGTCCGTGGCATAAGGCTCCGCAGTCTCGGGTTCGCTCGTCGTCACGCCCGTGTAGTAGTTGATCGGGTTGAGGCGCCCGTTGTAGGCCGAGTAATAGTTCGGCGTGTGGTAGCGCTGCTCCGTCGGGAAGGCGCGCTCCATCTGTGCCGCGAAGGCGTCGACAACCCCCTGATCGCCGCAGCTCAACGCGACGAACTGTCCCAGGTCGTAGAAGAGCTTCGTGTTGCCGCCCTTGTAGTATTGGAGCTCCGCGCGTTCGAAATCCTGCTTTGCGGCGCTGCTGACCCGCCGCATTTCGGCGGCCAGGGCGTCGAGCTCCGACATCACGGCGAGCGAGATGCACCCCGACTGCTCGTTGCCGGAGATGGTGTCCCAGTTGTACTGGTAGAAATACCAGAACTCCCGGCAGATCTCGTTCAACTGGGTGCGGAGGTCCGCCTGCTCGTCGAAGAGGTGCGGGACGATGCGGTCGTAGGGGAATCCGGCGGCCATGATCTCGCAGGGCGACGCCACGACGTAATCCACCGCCGTGCGCAGATCGTAGAGCGTCTCGATGCTGGCCATGAAGCAGTCGTCGAAGACCAGATAGTCGAACCGCAGCGGAAGGGCTTCGAGGATGGCGGCCAGCTCCCCGATGTCGAGTTCATGTCCCGTGTCTCCGAACGACCGGGTCGGCTTGGCGCCGGGGACCGGCGTCCAGACATCGGATGCAGTGCCGGGCCGTACCGAACGGGGCAGGACTCCGCTGCTGGCCGGGATCCAGGCCTTGCCGTGGCAGCCGATGATGAGTCCGTAACGCTCCGCCGGGGCGTATGCCGCGGCATCGGTGAAGACCTGCTGCACATCTTCCGGACGTCCGGCGTTGAAATCCTCGTAGGTCGTCAGGGGGATGCTCTCGCACGTCCCTGTCGAGGGGTCGTAGCGGAGTTCCAGCATCTCGGCCGTGGCGTGCTGCCGCGGCTGGTAGCAGACCAGCATGCGTCCGTCGCCCGGGATCTCCGCCGTGACGGCTTCACGAATCTTCGCGATGTTCTCCTTGTAGAAGGTGATCAGATCCCGGCCCGGCATGTAGAGCAGAATCGTACGGCTGGCCGTCGCGGGGCGCTGGCTGACCTCCTTCTCGCAGGCCGCCGCAAGGAGCATCACGGCCGCCAGCAGCCGCATGGCTGTGTGGCGGATCATTTGTAGGTGCGGGGTTTGAGGTTGTTGAACTGCCATGTGCGGTCGCGTTTGTAGGTGTAGCCTTCGGGTTTGTTCCAGTAGACGCGCCCGAAGTCGAAATAGAAGCCCTTTCGTTTCTTGCCGTCGACGACATAGGGTACCAGCAGCGGCACGAATTCGACGGTGCGGCTGATGATCCGGGCCTTGCCGTAGGAGAGCTCCTCGGCGGCCAGCACGTCGAGCGCATGGTCGAACATCAGCACGTGGCGCGGGGTCTTCTCCGTGAATCCGTCGCCCGAGTCGAGGATCGCACGGATCACGCCGTTCATGCGGTCGGCGTATGCCTTTTCGCGCACCTTGTCTCCGAGCGCCCCGTAGGCGAACGACATCATGTTGAGGATCTTCGGGCTGAACGGGTCTCGGGCCAGGGCGTCGTTGCCCATCGAGATGAGCGATTCGAGCGTGGCGACGTCGGGTTTGTCGGGGTCGATTCCGGCGATGAGCATCAGCATCTTGTCCAGGTCGGGATTTGCGGCCAGGGGTTTGTACTCGTCGCGGTAGGCGAATCCGTAATAGAGGTAGTGGTACTCCTCGTCGGTGAGCGACGCATCGCCGGCGTTGTAGCGCATCATCAGCCCCGGGTAGTAGAAGGGCGACTCGGCGTCGAGCGTGCGGTCGAGGATCATCTCCTCGTCGGGGACCCGAGCTGCGGCCAGCGCCGGCAGGAGGAGGGCAAAGAGCAGGAATCGTTTCATGTCGGTCGTTTTGGAATACGAACGGCGGAATCAGCGCAAATCGTATTTTGCGATCAACGTTTTGAAGCGTTCGCGCAGGTGCTCGGATCCCGGGACGAGGGGCAGGCGCACCGTGTCGCCGATAAGGCCCATGACCGCGAGAGCGCATTTCACACCGACGGGATTCCCCTCCTCGAAGAGGGCCTTGACCGCTTCGTCGAGAGCTTCGTACTCGCGGTCGGCCGCTGCGAAGTCGCCGTGTTTGGCGTGGGCGATGCAGCTCATGAAGCGTTTTGGGAAGGCGTTTGCGGCCACGGAGATCACGCCGTCGCCGCCGCGCCGCATCAGTTCGATGGTGATGCCGTCGTCGCCCGAGAGGACGAGGAATCCTTCGGGTCGGTTGTCCAGAATCTGCTGCATCTGTTCGATGTTTCCGGAGGCCTCCTTGATGCCGATGACGTTCGGCAGTTCGCGGGCGCAGCGCAGCGTGGTCTCGGCCGTCATGTTGACGCCCGTGCGTCCGGGGATGTTGTAGAGGATCACCGGCAGGGGCGAGTGCTCCGAGACGGTGCGGAAGTGCTGGAACAACCCCTCCTGCGACGGTTTGTTGTAGTAGGGGGCCACGCTCAATATGGCGTCGGCGCCGCGCAGGTCGAATTCGCGCAGCTGGTCGAGGACCTCCGACGTGGAGTTTCCGCCGCAACCCATCACCAGCGGCACGCGCCCGGCGATGTGGTTGGTGATGAACATGGCGATGACGGCCCGTTCGGGCATGTAGAGCGTGGGGGTTTCGGCCGTAGTGCCCAGGGTGACGATGTAATCCACACCGCCCTCGATCACATAGTCGACCATGCGGGCCAGGGCTTCGTAATCGACTCTTCCGTCCCGCGTGAAGGGGGTGATCATGGCGGCTCCTACGCCGGCGAGTTTGTGTTGTAGCATGCTGTTATCCGTATTGTTGTGATTTTCGTATTTTTTGGCTTTTCCGTTGTAAGCGGGCGTCCCGTGCGGTTCAGAAGAGTTCGCCCTGCCGGGGGGCCTGCCCGGCGCTCTCCGACGCTGCGGTCTTGGCGCCGCCCGCCGTCGGTTCCGGTGCGGGTTCCGCGGTTTTGCCGCCGCCTGCCGTGGCGAGACCTTCGTCTTCGGCCGCCGCGTCCGCTTCCGGGCTGCCGTCACCTCCGATCATCCGGAGGAACTCCTCTTCCGAAAGGATCCGGATGCCCAGCTTCCCGGCCTTTTTGAGCTTTGCGGGGCCCATGTTCTCGCCCGCGACGATGTAGTCCACATTCCCCGAGACGGCCGCGAGGTTCTTCCCGCCGTGGGCCTCGATCAGCGCCTTCATCTCGTCGCGGCTGCGCGAGAAGCGTCCCGACACCACGAAACTCTTCCCGACGAGCGTCTCCGAGGTCAACTCGCGCGCTGCGGTCTCGAACTGCAACCCGGCCTCCCGCAGACGGCGGATGATGTCGAGGTTGGCCGCATCGGCGAAGTATTCGAGGATGGCGTCGGCGATGCGTTCCCCGACCTCGTCGGCCTCGACCAGCTCCTCGCGCGTGGCGTGCATCACGGCGTCGAGCGTGCGGAAGTGTTCGGCCAGGTATTTCGCCGTGGTTTCGCCCACGAAGCGGATGCCCAGTCCGAACAGCACGCGCGGGAAGGGAACCTCCTTCGAGCGCTCGATCGAGCGGATGATGTTCTCGGCCGACTTCTCGCCCAGCCGGGGCAGCGGCGAGAGCTGTTCGGCCCGCAGGTCGTAGAGATCGGCGACGGTGCGCACCAGAGAGTTGTCGTAGAGCAGCTCGACGGTCTCCTCGCCCAGACCCTCGATGTCGAGGGCCTTGCGGCGGATGAAGTGGATGATGCGTCCGATGATCTGGGGACGGCATCCGCTCTGGTTCGGGCAGTAGTGCTTGGCTTCGCCCTCGTAACGCACCAGTTCGGTGCCGCATTCGGGGCAGTGCGTAATGTATTCGAAGGGACGGCTGTCGGCGGGACGCTGCGAGAGCTCCACGCCCGTAATCTTGGGGATGATCTCGCCGCCCTTCTCGACATAGACCATGTCGCCCGGGCGGACGTCCAGCAGGGCCATCTGTTCGGCGTTGTGGAGCGTGGCGCGCCGCACGGTGGTCCCGGCCAGCAGCACGGGCGCGAGGTTCGCCACCGGGGTGACGGCTCCGGTGCGTCCGACCTGGAACGAGATGCTTTCCAGACGGGTCAGCACCTGCTCGGCCTTGAACTTGTAGGCCACGGCCCATTTCGGGGCTTTGGCCGTGAATCCCAGCTGCCGGCGCACGGCGAAGTCGTTGACCTTGATGACCACGCCGTCGGTCGGGAAGGGGAGTTCGTGTCGGGCCGTATCCCAATAGCGGATGAAGTCGTCGATTTCGGCGACGTTGTGGCAGATGCGCATCCGGTCGGAGATCTTGAAGCCCCACTCGCGGGCCCGTTGGAGGCTCTCCCAGTGGTTCGTGAAGGGAAGGTCGTCGCCGGCCAGCTGGTAGAGCGTGCAGTCGAGGCCTCGCCGCGCCACGACGGCCGAGGACTGTTGTTTGAGCGTCCCCGCGGCGGCGTTGCGCGGATTGGCGAAGAGTTGTTCGCCGTTGGCCTCGCGCTCGGCGTTCAGGCGGTCGAACGAGGCGTAGGGCATGAGGATCTCGCCCCGGATCTCGAAGTGCTGGGGCCACCCCGTGCCGCGCAGCCGCAGCGGTACGGAGCGTACCGTGCGGACGTTTGCCGTGACGTCGTCGCCCGCGACGCCGTCGCCGCGCGTCACGGCGCGTGTCAGCGTTCCGTGGTCGTAGGTGAGCGAGATGGCCGTGCCGTCGAATTTCAGTTCGCAGACGAAATCCGTCGCTCCGACCTCGCGTTCGATGCGTTCGATGAATTCGTGGAGTTCGTCGGGCGAGTAGGTGTTTCCGAGCGAGAGCATCGGGTAGCGGTGGCGCACGGTGGCGAATTCCGCGGTGAGGTCGCTGCCGACGCGCACCGTCGGGGAGTTGGGGTCGGCATATTCGGGATGAGCGCGTTCCAGGTCCTGGAGTTCGCGCATCATCGTGTCGAACTCGAAGTCCGAGATTTCGGGTGCGTTTTCGACGTAGTATTTGAAATTATGCAGTTCGAGCTGGCGGCGCAGCTCCTCGATTCGTTCGCGTACCATAATATTACAATAGCGTGCGTAAAGTTACATATTTTGGTGGTAACAACGGGTAAAAACAAAAAAAATGCAAAAAAAAATTGCAGATGTGGTGCGATATTCAAATTTTGCGTATAATTGCAGAAAATTTCGAAGCACTACCATGGCTAAACAGAATATCGTGAAGAAACATATCGTAACGAGTTTTCACAATCTGACTCCGGAGATGCAGGAGGCCGTGAAGGAAAAATACCCGCTGGGGTTCACCGATTCGATGATTCGGGTGGACAAACCCAACGGCGATTTTTTTTATGCCGTGCCGTATGATACGGAGGATGTGGCCTACATGATCAAGATCGACGTGAAGATCGACGATTCGGCGCAGGACGACGACGACAAGGACTACTACGACGACGATCTGAAAGGTGCCGACGATTTGCAGGGCGCCGACGACGATGCGTCGGAGATGTCGGAGTCGTCGGACGACGATGTGAACATCTGATCGTTTCCGGAGATGTTCCGCCGGATTCCGCTGCTGCTGACCTTGCTGCTGGCGACGGCCTGCGGCCTTGCCGACGATCCGCAGGACGAGCGCGACCGGTACATTTATCCCACCTTTTTCGACAAGACATTCGAAGCGTACTGCCGGGGGGCGTTCGACCTCGACGGCGACGGACGCATCTCGCGCTACGAGGCGCGGCGGGTGCGTGAGGTCGCATGTCCGGGGCAGGGGATCGTCTCGCTGGCGGATCTGCGCGAATTCCCCAATCTGGAACGGCTCGACTGTGCGGACAACGCGCTGACGGAGCTGGACCTCTCCGTGTGCACGCTCCTGACGCGTGTGGATTGCAGCGGGAACGGCCTCACGGCGCTCGATCTCGACGGGCTGCGGGGTCTCACGCAGCTCGATTGTGCGGACAATGCGCTGGTGCAGCTCGACCTCACGGCGAACGTCTCGCTCGCGTGGCTGGATGCCCGCGGCAACCGTTTCCGGACACTCGACGTGTCGGTCTGCTCGTCCGTTTTGCAGGCCGACGTGCGGGAGAATCCCGATCTGGCGACGCTCTATTTCCGGACATCGCAGGGCATTCACTTCGACGGTATTACGACCCCCGTCGAGCGGTGATGGCGCCGGACGGCGGCCGTCGCGCGTCCCGAAATCCCCGGCCGGACCGGAATGCGGATGCGAAGAGCCGCGTTTTTTTATCATTTTGTTGAAAACTCCCCCGCGGAGGTTGCGCTTTTCCCGGATTATTTCGTACCTTTGGATGCAAAAAACCTCTTTTTGCGGATAAAGACTTAAAAATCGCATACATGAAGAAAGTGGATGTTATCCTCGGTCTGCAATGGGGTGACGAGGGCAAGGGAAAGGTCGTGGACGTGCTCACGCCCCGCTATGAGGTCGTAGCCCGCTTCCAGGGCGGTCCCAATGCCGGTCACACGTTGGAGTTCGGCGGGGAGAAATACGTGCTCCGCTCGATTCCTTCGGGAATCTTCCAGGGCGGGAAGACCAACATCATCGGGAACGGCGTCGTGTTGGATGCCGTGCTGTTCCGCGCCGAGGCCGAAGAACTCGCCAGGAGCGGCCACGACCTCACCAAGCAACTCTGCATCTCGAAGAAGGCCCACCTGATCCTGCCGACGCACCGCATTCTCGACGCCGCCTACGAGGCCGCGAAGGGCAGCGCCAGGATCGGCACCACGGGAAAGGGCATCGGCCCCACCTATACGGACAAGGTCAGCCGCAACGGCATGCGCGTGGGCGACCTGTTGAGCCCCGATTTCGAACGGATCTATGCCGCCGCGAAGGCCCGCCACGAGAAGATCCTCCGCAGCCTGGACTATCAGTATGACATCACCGACCTCGAAGCGCAGTGGTTCGAAGCCGTGGAGTACCTCCGCCGCTTCCGGATCATCGACAGCGAGTATTTCGTCAACGACTGCCTGGCGCACGGCAAGTCGATCCTTGCCGAGGGGGCACAGGGCACGCTGCTCGACGTCGATTTCGGGTCGTATCCCTTCGTCACGTCGTCGAATACCGTCTGTGCGGGCGTCTGCACCGGACTGGGCGTCGCGCCGAACCGCATCGGTGAGGTCTACGGCATCTTCAAGGCCTACTGCACGCGCGTGGGAAGCGGTCCCTTCCCCACGGAGCTCTTCGACGCCACGGGTGAGAAGCTCTGCGAGCTCGGACACGAGTTCGGAGCCGTGACGGGACGCCGCCGCCGCTGCGGGTGGCTCGACATGGTGGCCCTGAAATATTCGATCATGATCAACGGCGTGACGCAGCTCATCATGATGAAGTCCGACGTGATGAACGACTTCGACACGATCCGGGTGGCCACGGCCTACGAGATCGGCGGGCAGCGCACCACGCAGTTCCCCTATACGGTCACCGACGATCTGAAACCCGTCTACACGGAGTTCGAGGGTTGGAAATGCGACCTGCGCCAGTGCCGCACCTACGAGGAGTTCCCCGAGGCGTTCAAGCGTTACGTGGAGTTCATCGAGCGCGAAACGGGGGTTCCCGTTCGGATCATCTCCGTCGGTCCCGACCGCGGCGAGACCGTCGTCCGCCCCGCCTAAAAGGCGGGTTTTAGGGGCTGCTGAACCTCACGGGGTTTCCGAATCCTTTACCCGCGTCCAACGATCGGGAGCGCGGAATTGCTTCGGAAACCCGTCACAGATGCCATCGCCCATAGAACCCCTTTCTTAAAGGGGGCCCGGTTAAGAACCGGGTTTTAGGGGCGGCCCGACGGTGAAGGACTTCCGATCCGGCTCTGCGCTTCAACCGATGGGCGGAGGAACGGTGGGCTGATCCGGTTCCGCACTCCCGGGGCTCCGAAAACCAAGAAATACACGAAAAATTTTTCGACATAACTTGAAATATGCTGCAAAACCTTAAAATTCTGGTTCTGGCCAAGCAGGTGCCCGATACCCGCAACGTGGGCAAGGACGCGATGACCCCCGAAGGGACGGTCAATCGTGCGGCACTCCCGGCCATCTTCAATCCCGAGGACCTCAATGCGCTGGAAGCCGCCCTGCGGCTCAAAGACCGTGTCGAGGGATCCACGGTGCACATTCTCACGATGGGTCCCCAGCGGGCCGCCGACATCATCCGCGACGCCATGTTCCGCGGTGCCGACGGCGGCTACCTCCTTTCGGGACGTGAATTCGCCGGCTCCGATACGCTGGCAACCTCCTATGCGCTTTCGTGCGCCCTGCGCAAGATCGGCCCCGACGTCATCTTTGCCGGACGTCAGGCCATCGACGGCGATACGGCGCAGGTCGGACCCCAGGTGGCCGAGAAACTCGGACTTCCGCAGGTGACCTACGCCGAGGAGATCGTCGACGTCAAGGAGCAGGCGCTGGTCATCAAACGCCGCCTCGAACACGGTGTCGAGACCGTCGAGTGTCCGGTTCCGGCCGTCATCACGGTCAACGGATCGGCCGCCGAGTGCCGCCCGCGCAACGCCAGACGCGTGATGAAGTACAAGGGAGCGCTGGCCGGTTCGGAGATCGCCGCAGCGCCCGAGTCGGCAGCCGCACAGCGTGCCGCCGCGAAACCCTACCTGCAAATCGTGGAGTGGGCCGCCGCGGATGTCGATCCGGATCCCGCACAGCTGGGATTGCAGGGCTCGCCCACGAAGGTCAAGAAGATCGAGAACGTGGTCTTCGCCGCCAAGGAGGCCAAGCGTCTCACGGCTGCCGACGGGGATATCAATTCACTGATGGTTGAACTTATTGCGAGCCACACGCTCGGTTAATGCGCACAGAGATGAACAACGTATTCGTATATATCGAGATGGAGGGCGGCAAGGTCGCCGACGTGAGTCTCGAACTGCTGACCAAGGGCCGCGAACTGGCCGCGACGCTCGGCGTGAAGCTCGAAGCCGTGGCGTTGGGGCACAACCTTGCGGGGATTGAAAAGGAACTGGCCAAATACGGTGCCGATACGGTGTGGGTTGCCGATGACGAGCTCTTCGAGCCGTTCCGCACGCTGCCCCATACGGCGGTGCTGTGCGGGCTGATCGAGCAGGAGAAGCCCCAGATCGCGCTGTTCGGCGCCACGCCCGTGGGTCGTGACTTTGCGCCGCGTGTCTCGTCGGCGCTGCACAGCGGCCTGACGGCCGACTGCACGCAGCTGGAAATCGGCGACCACAAGGACGCCAAAACGGGCAAGGAGTACAAGGACCTGCTCTACCAGATCCGTCCGGCGTTCGGCGGCAACATCATCGCGACGATCGTCAACCCGGACCACCGTCCGCAGATGGCGACGGTACGTGAGGGCGTCATGCGCAAGGAGTACGCCGCACAGCCCGGAGCCGGAGAGGTGAAGGTGATCGACTGGAAGAAATTCGTCAAGGACACGGACCTCGTGGTGAAGATCGTGGACCGTCAGATCGAGGAGCGCAAGATCGACATCAAGGGAGCCTCGATCATCGTGGCGGGCGGTTACGGCATGGGTTCGAAGGAGAACTTCAAGCTGGTACACGACCTGGCCGACGTACTGGGCGCCGAGGTGGGCGCGAGCCGTGCGGCGGTCGACGCCGGGTTCACGGAGCATGCCCGCCAGGTGGGGCAGACCGGAGTTACGGTGCGCCCGAAACTCTACATCGCGTGCGGTATTTCGGGACAGATCCAGCACACGGCCGGCATGGACCAGTCGTCGATGGTCATCTCGATCAACACGGATCCCGATGCGCCGATCAACAAGATCGCCGACTACGCCATCACGGGCGACGTCAACGAGATTATTCCCAAGATGATCAAATACTACAAGCAAAACTCGAAGTAATGGCTAATTTCTTTTCAGATAACAAGGATTTGCAGTTCCACCTCGACCACCCGCTGATGCGGAAGATCGTGGAGCTGAAAGAGCGCGGTTTCGCCGAGAAGGATCTCTACGACTATGCGCCGCAGGATTACGACGATGCGATGGACAACTACCGCCGCGTATTGGAGATTGCCGGCGAGGTTTGCGGCGAGGTGATCGCGCCGAATGCCGAGGGTGTCGACCACGAGGGACCGCGCGTGGTGAACGACCACGTGGAATATGCTTCGGGCACGGTGCGCAACATGCAGGCGGTGGTCGATGCCGGGTTGAGCGGCATGACGCTTCCGCGCAAGTACGACGGTCTGAACTTCCCGCTGATCTGCTTCGTGATGGCCAACGAGATGGTGGCGCGTGCGGATGCGAGCTTCGAGAACATCTGGGGCTTGCAGGACTGCGCCGAGACGCTCAACGAGTTCGCCTCGGAGGAGCAGAAGGAGAAGTTCCTGAAATGGGTTTCGGCGGGTGCGACGTGCGCCATGGACCTCACGGAGCCGGATGCCGGTTCGGACCTGGGCGCCGTGATGCTGAAAGCCACGTGGTCCGAAGAGAAGCAGACGTGGCTGCTGAACGGTGTGAAGCGCTTCATCACCAACGGCGACGGCGAGGTTTCGCTCGTCCTGGCCCGTACGGAGGAGGGCACGACCGATGCCCGCGGCCTGTCGATGCTGGTCTATGACAAGCGCGACGGCGGCGTGAAGGTGCGCCGCATCGAGAACAAGCTCGGTATCAAGGGCTCTCCGACGTGCGAGCTGGTCTTCACGAACGCCCCGGCGCAGCTGGTCGGCGACCGTAAGATGGGTCTGATCAAGTACGTGATGTCGCTGATGAACGCCGCGCGTCTGGGTATCGGCGCACAGTCGGTGGGCCTTTGCGAGGCTGCCTATCGCGAGGCGCTGAAATACGCCCACGAGCGTGCGCAGTTCGGCAAGCCGATCATCCGGTTCGCAGCCGTTTCGGAGATGCTGTCGAACATGAAGGCCAAGTTGCAGGGCGCTCGTGCGCTGCTCTATGAGACGGCGCGCTTCGTGGAGGTCTACAAGCAGTACACGCACATCTCGCACGAGCGTTCGCTCGAAGCGGAGGAGCGCCAGGAGATGAAGTTCTACAACCGCCTGGCCGACGGTTTCACGCCGCTGGTGAAGCTCTTCTCGTCGGAGTACGCCAACCAGCTGGCCTACGACGCCATCCAGATCCACGGCGGTTCGGGCTTCATGAAGGATTACCCCTGCGAGCGGCTGTACCGCGACGCCCGCATCATGAACATCTACGAGGGAACGTCGCAGTTGCAGGTTGTGGCGGCGATCAACGCCGTGACGAAGGGCACGTTCCTGGAACAGATCGAGCGCTATGCCGCCGAGGAGTACGCCGCTTCGATGTGTCCGGTCGTCACGAAGCTCAAAGAGCTGACCGTGAAGTTCTCGGAGATGGTGGCCCGTGTCGAGGCCGGGGAGAAGGAGGCCGCCGGGTTCAAGGACTTCCATGCCCGCCGTCTGGTGGAGAGCGCCGGCCACATCATCATCAGCTACCTGCTGGCGCGTCAGGCCGGTCAGGCCGGAGAGTACGAGACTTCGGCGCGGATCTTCGCGAAGCTGGCCGAAGGGAAGATCACCGAGGCCTACACCTACGTGATGAACTCCACGCCGGAGGATGTCGCCCTGTTCCGGGGCGTCGAGGCGGAAACCCTCTGATCCCGGGGCCGGGGAGGGGAATCCGAACCGGGCCGCCGGGGCGGAGACCTCCGGGGTGCCGGGGCGGAGACCTTCTGATCCGGGGCGCCGGGGCGGAGACCTCCGGGGTGCCGGGGCGGAGACCTTCTGTTCCGGGGGCGCCGGGGCGGAAGTGGAAGCCGCTGTGGAAAGGCCCCGGACCTGGAAGAGAGCCGCTTCCGTCCGTGAGTTCAAGCATGGAAAGCGCCGCAACTCTCGACGGAAGGCTTAAAGAGATGCAACAGCCCGATTAATCGGGCTGTTGCATCTCTTTTTATGATGGGTTAAGACGGTCGGAAGTCACATGTTCCCGGTCTTTCCGACACCTTTTTGAAGGCTACGGTCAATTCCTGTTCGAAAGGAGTCGGGGCGTTCGGGGTTTTCGGGGATCGCCCCGACTCTCTGGACAGGTCTCTTTGGCAGGGTGTTGCATCGTTTGTTTTGTTCGGGTTTTGCAGCGTCTTTTGCTTGATCGACGGAATCAGCACTTCGCTGGAACCGCCATACGGTTTGCATCGGTTCGAAGAGCGTCAGAAATTGTACCCCGCCGAAATATAGAAGGATCCGTTTCGGAGTTTCGGGTCGCCCTTCGTGTAATTTTTGGGCAGGTTGATGAAGCTCAAATCATATCCGACTCCAAAATAGATGCGTTTGAGCAATGCGCCCGCAGCGATTTTCAACCCCACATCCCCGCGTTTCAGACCTCCGTTCGAACCGAACAGATCGGCACTCTGATTCTGCCCCATGTAGGACTGTTTGACCGTTCCCGAGACTCCGAAGGAGAAGAAAGGTCCGACAGCGGGTTGAATGGCCCATTTGTCATTGATGCGGAAGCGATAGGCAATCATGGCCGGCACCTCGACATAGACCAGATTCAGCGTGTTTGAAGCTCCGGATTGAGTGAGTTTTCCGCCCTTGAACTGCAATTCCAGCCCCGGTTCGAAGAAGAGCGGCATATCGGACAAGAGCTGCAAACGGTACATGCCGCCCACATGGAACCCCACTTTGGAGTTGTAATTGGTCATGCTGGCGATGTTCACACCGGCCCGCACGCCGAAACCGTTATCCTGGGCCTGGACACCGACCCCGAGGAAAATCATCACAAGAAACAGGGAAATCTTTTTCATGACTCGAACAATTAAAAGGTAAATGAATGAGGTGAATGATCTGTTATTTTGAATGATGGAAAACAGAATGACAGTCCGGGCGTGTTACTGTGCGTTGTACCTGTGCTGGATCGGACCGCCTTTCCAGCAGAGCGCGAATTTCTTCCCGTTCGTGAGGCTGATCTCCCCGGCGACCTCGTACCGTTCGCCCAGGTGCCCCCGCTTTATTTCGACCGTACAGGACTTTATATCCCCATTATCGGAGAAATACCGCTCGGCCCATTTGTCATTCTCCCACAAATCGAAAGAAATACCCACAATGCGCAAGTGCTTCTCCTCTTCGCTTCCGTCCCAGGTGTAGGTGCCGGGGACAAGCAGGTCGTAGCACGTTTTCTTGTTCTCTCCTCTTTCCAGTTTCGCCACCTCCTCATTCTGGCAGCAGCAATCCATGTTGAGAACCCATCCGCTGCCCAATTCACCGGTCCCGTTGATATAAAAATTGTCGGGGTTGATCCCTTTCTCAAAAAGAACCAGGTCGTGGAAACTGAATTCGCTAACCGATGGATCAATGGAGCCCATTCTCATTGCACAGCCATTCGTAATCTCTATGGTGCCCCCGGAAGAAGAGGCCTCATCCTTGTCCTTGTTGCAGGAGGTCATCGTCATCGACCATGCCGCCAGCAGCAAAAAACCGAAATAAAAATTTCCTTTCATCCTGTTTTCCATAATCAAGCCGTATTAAAGGTGAGTAATTGGTATCTGTCTCTCTTTTCGGTGCTGCGGTATCAGCGCAGCAGCTGCATCTCCTGGTATTCGATGGTCGACCCGATGTTGGGGTTGAAGAAATAGCTGTCCGACGAGAGGATCGTCCCGGCGTCGGAGGTGCTCCACACCTGCGTGCCGCTGCCGATCGGAACATCCACCACCGTGCCGTCGCTGCTCACATAGGGATTGACGTCCCGGATGGCCTCGCTGCGCAGGGCCGCCACGCGGTCCTGCATGGCGCCGGTGCTCTCGTACATGGACATCTGGATGTCGCCGATTTCGGCGGTCGTCTGCCGGATCTGTTCGTTGAGGCGTGCGGCCTGCTGCCGGTTGCGGAGGATGCCGGCCCGCACGTTCTGCTGGATCCGGTTGATGGCCGCCTGCTGCATGGTGGCATAGCGCTGCACGTACCTGTCGTTCATTTTCAGCGATGCCTTCATGCGTTCGGTCTCCCGGGCGGCCAGATCCAGCCCCTCCCGGTTGGGAGCCGTGTAGGTGGTGAGCCCGATCACCTCCCACATCCGGCGGTCGATGGTGCGCATGGTGCCTGCCGGCATGCGGACATCGAGGATGAAGAAGCAGGCGTTCAGGGCGTGAAGCAGCTTTTGCCCGTTTTTGAGCGTGATGGAGCAGAGCACGACGGCTGCATCCGGGCGTGCGGACAGTATCTGCGCGAAGCTGCTGCCCATGACGGACTGCGCCAGCCCCTGGCGGAACTGGTTGAGGCGTATCTGCCCGAACTGGTCGGCACGCCGGCGGAACGCTTCGGGCACCTGGTCGTAGGGTGCCGTCTCCACGACTTCGACGGATCGGGCGTCGGGGAACTGCGACTCGGCCACATGCCGCAGATAGGCTTCGGCGGTAGTATAAGGCCGCTTCATGCTGCGCAGCAGCGGGTGGCGCTGTCCGGCGGGCACGCCGTCGTTCTCGTCATAATAGGGCCGGCACAGTTCCGTGTAGAAGCCCAGTTGGCGAGCGCCGTCGCTGCCCTTGATCTGGAAGCTGATGCTGCCGTTGCTCTGCCGGAACTCTTCGATGTCCATCTTTCCCACCAGCTGCCAGCCCGGAAGGCAGTCGATGGTGAGTGCCTCGGCGTTCTGCATGTAGGGATCGCGCAGGGTGACGGAGCGCTCCCGGTCACAGACGGTGGCCGTGGGCTTGCGGTCCTGCGTAGCCGCGGTGGCGGACCCGTCGGAGGCGGCGCCTCCGCGGCTGCCCGCTCCGCACCCGGCGGAGAGGCAGGCTGCCAACAGTAGTGTCGTATACATGTGTTCTTTCATGCTGCCCGTTCTTGCAAACCGTTCGACATCGGATTTCGCCGCGGGGAGAGGATCGGAATGCTGCGCTCCCCGGTTCCGCTGTTTTAAAGGTAGGGTATAAGTTTTTAATTTACAACAGGTTGAACGGCTGTTTTACACAAACGCGGCAGCTGTTTACACGAACAGCGGAACGGCATACACGAACGGTTGTTTTTTTGACGGAGGCCTGCCGGAGATTGGAATTGTCGGCGGGAAAGAATATATTTGCAGTAAAGTCATTGCCGTCCGAATCCCGCATGAATCCGAAGCGCCATATTCTGTTTTGCATGCTCGCCGCGCTGGCTCTCCTGACGCCGGACGGTGCCGCGGCCGCCGCAGAACCCGCCGTCACCTCGGAATACGCCCGCCGCCACTACACCACGCAGGACGGACTGCCGCAGATGCTCACCGAGTACGTCTGGCAGGATGCGAAGGGCTGCATCTGGATCGGCACATTGAGCGGCTTCGTGCGCTACGACGGATTCGAGTTCACACCCTATCTGAAAGGGAAACAGGAAAACATCCTCTCCTTCTGTTGCGGAACGGACGGCAGTCTGTGGGCGCTCGGTTTCAGGCGCCGGCATGTGGTGGACCGGGAGGGGACGATGCGGACGCTGCCGCTGAACGGCCGCGGGCTGCTGCTGAACAACCTCAATGCCTACTCGCTGCCGCCGGGGCTGGTGCTGCTGGAAGACGAGCAGGAGCGCGGGCGCGAAATCTGCCGCCTGACCGCCGAAGGGGCGGAGACCGTGCTGAAATCGCCCGCGCTGGACAGCATGGACATCCGCCGCAGGGTCTACCTGGACAGCGTTTCGCAGACCTTCTACATTCCCACCGCCCGCCACGTCTGCCGGATCAGGAGCGACGGCACCGCACTGGCGCCCATCCGGGTGGCCGAGCCCTACTCGCTCCTGCGGGACGGGGCGCGGCTCTACCTCTTTGCGGCCGACGGCATCCATGAGGTGGAGGGGGACCGTGCGCACCTCGTGGCGGCCTTCCGCTTCCTGGCTCCCGACTATGGTGTGGCGGCCTGCGCCGACCGCAAGGGGAACATCTTCATGCACGATGCCCACAACCTGTACCGCCTCTCGAAGGAGGGCAGCGTCCGACAGATCGTGGACGGCATCAACCTCATCCGCCAGATGTGCATCGACCGCGAGGGGAACCTCTGGCTGGCCACCTACCAGGGCGTCTACAACTTCTTCCAGCTGAATTTCGTGAACCACCGCCTGAACGACCACAACGACATCCTGCGCGCCATCGACGAAGACGCGCAGGGCCGCCTGCTGGCGGGGACCCTGAACGGGCGGCTGCTGTGCGGACGGAGTGCCGCCGATCTGCGCCCCGTCTCCTATCCCCGCGAGGGGGACAACTACTTCCTGCCCCGCACGGCCCGCATCGGCGGCACCACCTACCTGCTGGGCATGGGCGACGTACTGGCCTGCGACGGCGGCGGGCGCCGCTGGCTGGGACTGCCGCGGCTCAACTACCAGTTCCTGGGCAGCCACGCCGACAGCCTGCTCGTGGCCACCCGCCAGGCACTCTACGTTACCGATGCGCACGGACGCATCCTCCAAACCCACGAAGGCCTGCGCGGCGTCTTCTGCGCCTGCATCGACGGGGACGGCGACCTCTACGCGGGCACCGCCTACGGCGTGGTGCGCCTGCGCGGCGAGGAGCGTCGGGAGATCGCCCTGCCGGACAGCAGCATGGCCTGTACGGCCATGACCGTCAATCCTTACGGCGAGGTCCTCTTCGCCTCGGGCGAAAACCTCTACACCGTGCGCAAGGACTCCGCCGTGCTGGTGCAGAGTTACGGGAATCCGATACGCTCGGTATGCCAGACCTGCGACAATTTCCTGATCGTGGCCGTCACCGACGGGCTCTACATCACCGACAACCGTCTGCTGCAAACCATGTTTTTCAACCAGTACAACGGTTTCACGGGCATCGAGCCTCTGGCGGCCCGCATTGCCGAGACCGGCGACGGTACGGTCTGGATCCCCTGTGTGGACCAGACCGTCTCCTTCCATCCGCACGAGCTGGTCTACCAGTACATCCCGCCCCGGCTGGAACTCCTCTCCGCGCAGGCTTCGGGCGACAACGTCCACTGGCACTCCGCCCCGACCGGTTCCGACGGCCGCATCCGCCTGGAACACGATCTGCGCAACCTGCGCTTCTCCTTCATTGCCATCTCCCATTCCGCCACCGGGAACATGCGCTACCGTTACCGCCTGAAAGGCTTTCAGGAGGAGTGGTCGCAGCCGCAGACCGGACGAGAGGTGCAATTCAACAACCTGCCGCCCGGACGCTACCGGTTTGAGGTATCGGCCCTGCTGGGCAATATCGCGTCGGACACCATCGGGGTGGAGATTCTGCTGCTGCCCGCCTTCTGGCAGCACGGATGGTTCTGGCTGGCGGTCGCCCTGGGGCTGGGCAGCGGGATCTGGACCCTCTCCTACACCTACTACAAGCGGCGCGACCGCCGGAAGATGGAGGAACTGCAACGCGAAATCAAGCTGAACACCCTGCTGGTAAAGTCCATCCGCCTGAAATCCATTCCCCATTTCAACGCCAACGTGCTGGCCGGGATCGAATACTTCATCCAGACCCACTCGGTCACCCGGGCCAACCACTACCTGTCGCTGTACTCGCGTTTCACCAACGCCACGCTGTTGGACGTGGACAAGCCCTCCCGTTCCATCGGCGACGAGATCCGGTACGTCAGCCTCTACCTCTCGCTGGAACAGCTGCGCTACGGCGAAAGCCTCTCCTACGACATCCGCGTGGCGCCCGACGTGGATACCGACACGCAGGTGCCCAACATGATCCTGCACACCTACTGCGAGAATGCCGTGAAACACGGACTGCGCAACAAACCGGGGAACGGGCATATCGAGATCGAGGTTACGACCCGGCAGGACGGCATCAACCTGTCCGTTACCGACGACGGCGTGGGCCGCGAAGCCGCCGCAGCCTTCTCCCCGTCCTCAACCAGACAGGGGCTTTGCATCATGGAGCAGCAGATCGAACTCTACAACCAGCGTAACGACCGACACATCGTGCAGACCGTGACCGACCTCAAAACCCCGGAGGGGCGGGCCTGCGGCACCCGTTTCGAGCTGTTCGTTCCGAGCCGTTACAACTATTTCTGACCAACGCACCGACCATGAAGAACTACCGCGCCATCATCGTCGAAGACGAGCGGCTGCCCCGCCTCTCGCTCTTGCAGAAACTGGAAACCTACCACCCCGACATCGAGGTGGTGGCGTGTTGCGCATCCTACGAGGAGGCCCTGACGGCCATTCTGCGCCACAGGCCGGACCTTCTCTTCCTCGACATCCAGTTGCAGGGACACACCACCCTGGAACTGCTGCGCGAGTTGAAGGAGGCCACCCCCCTGCCGCACATCATCTTCACCACCGCATACAGCAATTCGGAGTACCTGTTGCAGGCCATCCGCTTCGCCGCTGCCGACTACCTGTTGAAACCCGTGGACGTGTCGGACCTGGCAAAGGCCATCCGCCGCATCGAGGAGCGCGACGCAGCGGTTTCCGCCTCCTCCCCGCAACCCCCGACACCGTCGGGCAAGGCCCCCTTCCGCACCCTCAACGGCACCCTCTATGCCGGCAAGGATGAAGTGGTCTACGTGCGCGCCTGCGGCAACTATTCCAGCATGATGCTGGCCGAAGGCGAGGAGATCGTGCTGGAACGGCTCGGGGTCATCGAAGGCAAACTGGGGGAGAGGCACTTCATCCGTGCCGGGCGCAACCTGCTGCTCAACCGCGACCTGATCTACAAGGTAAACCGCCGGCACAAGAGCTGCACGCTGCGCACGCCCGGCGGACAGGAATACAGCGTGGAATTGTCGGCCGGGGGGCTGGAAGCGGTGGAGAGACGGTGACAGGCCGCCGTCTGCTCCATGTTCGCCGCTTTCCTGCCAGCCTTCGTACACCCTGCGGTTGGGCGACAATGCGGATGGGCCTGCCACACGCCGCAGGTAGATATTCGTCGCATCCCGACCCTTGACCGGTCTCGTCCGGAACGAAGGAGCCGCTGTCGCAGATGGATTGATGCGGCTTGCCGGGTATTGTACCTGCCGCTTTTTTGAGGGAACGTCCGTTTCCGGGGTTTGTAACCCTTCGTCTGTACGGTCGGGGGTTACGCCTCGGCCGGAGCGGGGACGGCCATCGTGCAGCGGGTGGTGCCGAAGAGGTTGAGGTCGAGTTCCCGGGCGATGAACGACAGCGCCTTCTGTGCCTTCACGGAGTTTCCGGCGCTGTCGAGCGGCGGCGCGAAGGCCGCGAGGCCCATGACGCCCGGGACGACGGCCATGATTCCGCCTCCGACCCCTGATTTGGCGGGCAGCCCCGTCTCGAAGAGCCAGTCGCCGGTGCGCTCGTAGAAGCCAACGGTGGCCATCAGTGCGACGATCCGCGGCGTGAGCTCGGCCCGGAATACCTGTTTGTGCGTCAGCGGGTTCACACCTCCGGCAGCGATCGTTGCCGCCGCCGTGGCCAGCTGGGCCGCCGTTACGCCGATGGAGCATTGCCGCGTGTAGAGGTCCAGCGCCGCCATCGGATCGTCGTAGATGCGTCCGTAGTTTTTCAGGAGCCAGGCGATCGAACGGTTGTTGAAGTTCGTGTCGCTTTCCGAGCGGTAGAGGTCGTCGATCACCTCGACGGGCGATCCGGCCAGTGCCGAGAGGAAGTCGACGATCGATTTCCACTTTCCGGAACTGTCGCCCACGGGCTTGATCATCGAGCAGGCGGAGATGGCCCCGGCGTTGACCAGCGGCGTCGAGGGGTGGTCGTTTTCGAGCAGGATCGCCATGATCGAGTTGAAGGGCAGCCCCGTGGCGTCGGCGCCGATCTTGTGCAGGACCTCGCGGGCGCCGTACTGCTCCATGGCCAGCAGGGCCGTGGGGACCTTCGATACGGACTCGATGCCGAAGCGGAAGTCGGTGTCGCCGACGGTCAGCAGTTCGCCGCCGGGCAGGCAGGCTGCGATCCCGAAGAGGTGCGACGGTACGTTTTTCAGATAGGGGATGTAGTCGGCATTCTTGCCGCCCACATCGTTCTTGCAGTGGTCGTAGGCGGCCCGGAGGGCTTCGCCGATGCTGTTTTTGTCGATTTTTCGGATCATGGGATACGCTTATCGGTTGTTTTTGTCGGTTTTCGGGAACGCTTTGTGTCCGCCTTTCGGAGCCGGGTTGGCCGGGTTGGCCGGGTTGGCCGGAGCAGGTTTCGGAGCAGCATTCGTCGGGGAGCTTGTTGCGGCTGCTGCGGGGGCCGGCTGTCCGGGCTTTTCCCAGTGGAAGGGTGCGAACTCGGCGGCGGCCTGCGGGTCGCGCCACGAAGGCTTGCGCAGGGCATAGATCACGAAGGGTGCGGCCACGACGACGATGCAGCCGATGACGAGTACCGAATACCATACGGTGTTGCTTCCGGTGGCGATCTGTCCGGGCGGCACGAAGCTCAACACGAAGGCCAGCATCGAGCCGAAGAAGCCGACCAGTCCGATGAGCCACATCATTCCGTTTCCCTTTCCGAGCCGGAAGGGCCGCGGCGTGGATTTCATCTTGTAGCGCAGGACGATGGCGGCGGCGAACATGAGCATGTACATGATCAGGTACAGGAGCACGGTGAGCTGCGAGAGGATCTGGTAGAACGACTGTACGGAGGGCATCACGACGAAGAGCAGCGCGAGGAGCGTGACGACGCCGCCCTGGATGAGCAGGATGTTGCGCTGTACGCCGATTTTGTTCGTGCGCTGGAAGAAGGGCGGCAGGTATCCGGCCTTTCCGACGGCGAAGATACCCTTCGAAGGGCCTGCGACCCAGGTGAGCACGCCGGCCAGCACACCGAACATCAGGGCGATGGCGATGACGGGGCCGGCCCACGAGAGGTGCAGATAGCGGAAGTAGTTGTCGAATCCGATCAGGAGCGACTGCGTGAGGCTGATCTCCCTGGCGGGGATGACGAAGCCGAGCGAGAAGGTCCCGAGGACGAAGATCGCCACGGTGACGAGCGAGCCGATGATGATCGCCCGGGGGTAGTTTTTCGAGGGGTTTCTGACCTCCATGACGTGGATGCCCATCATCTCCATGCCGGCGTAGAAGAGGAAGATGCTGCTGGCGAGGACGAGGTTGTCGAACTTCGAGAGGTCGGGGAAGAATCCCTGCGACATGTCCATGTTGTTGTGGCCTCCGGTTGCGAGGTAGACGATGCCGAGGACGATGAGCAGTCCGGCGGGGATGATCGTTCCGATCATTCCGCCCCATTTGCTGATTTTGCCGACCCAGTCGAGGCCTTTCAGAGCGATGAACGTGGCAATCCAGTAGATGGCTAGGACCATGCAGAGGGTGAAGACCTTGTTCGAGGCGAGGGTCATGTCGTGGGCTTCGTTCGCGCCGATGAAGGCGATCGAGACGGCCCCGAAGGTCAGGACCGTGGGGTACCAGATCGTCGATTCGATCCATTGGAGCCAGATGGCCAGGAATCCGGTCCGGGCGCCGAAGGCCTCGCCGACCCAGCGGAAGACGCCTCCCTGCTTGTCGGCGAACATGGCGGCGAGCTCCGCGGCGACCATCGCCGTGGGGATCAGGAAGACGATGGCGGCGAAGAGGTAGTAGAAGGCCGACGAGGGTCCGTAGACGGCTTCGGCGGGGAGTCCGCGCAGACTCACGACGGCCGTCACGTTCATGATGGCCAGCGTCATGACGCTCAACTTGAAGCCGGTGGAAGAGGTGGTTTTCTTTACATCCATAATGGTTTGATTTGTGTTTTGTCGCTGCGGAAACAGCAACTACCGTGCAAAACGGGGGATTCAGCCTCTTTGGCGACCTTCGGCGTGCGATTGTCGCCGAAAATTCGTATCTTTGCTTTCAGGACCAATTCTTTCGACGATGAAACGTCTCTTTATTCTGCTGTGCCTGCTGTCGGCGGCGGTGTCGTGCGGACGCCGGCGGAGCGCGCCGTCCACCGATACTCCGGCTTCGCAGCCGGCCGTTTTCCTGCCGGCGATAGCGCCGTCGCGCCTGACGCCCGGCGAGCAGCGCGAATGGCTCCGCTGGCACTACTGGGACCGTTTCGACTTTGCCGACACGCTCTTCCTGCAACGGGTCGACACGGTGCAGATGTTCGAGGCCTATGCGCGCTACATCGCGCTGATTTCGGACCGTCCGGCCGACGGTGCGGCGATGGACACGCTCATGCGGCGGGCTTCGGCGTCGCGGCCGATGCTCGACTATTTCGCGAAACTGGCCGAGATGGTCCTTCACGACCCGAACTCGCCGCTTCGCAACGACGAATTCTACATTCCGGTGCTGGAAGCGCTCCTGCGTGCCCCGTGGTACGACGAGTACGAACGCATCGCCCCGCAGTACGACCTGCACATGGCGAGCCAGAACCGCCTGGGGCACCCGGCGAACGATTTCCGCTATACGCTGGCGTCGGGCCGCAGCGGCACGCTCTACGGCTTGCAGGCCGAGTACGTGCTCGTCTTCATCAACAACCCGGGATGCGCCATGTGCCGCGAGATCCGCGAGGCGATCACCTCGTCGCCGATGCTTACGGAGATGATCGAGCGGGGCCGGATGCAGGTGCTGGCGATCTATCCCGACGAGGACCTCACGGAGTGGCGGAACTACCGGGATCAGATTCCGGCATCGTGGATCAACGCCTACGACCGGGGTTGCGTGATCCGCGAAGAGAGTCTCTACGACCTGCATGCCATTCCGGCGCTCTACCTGCTGGACCGCGACAAGCGGGTGCTGTTGAAGGATTGCACGGATGTGGCGCAGATCGAGGAGGTGATCGACCGCCGGGGCTGATTCCGTGCTTCTGTCGACCGCCGGGGCTGATTCCGTGCTTCTGTCGGCCGCCGGGGCTGATTCCGCGCGCCTGTCGGCTGCCGGGGCGGGGTATAAGCGGTGCTTATCGGACGATCAGAAAAGACAATCGGATTTTTATGGTGTTTTCGCTCCGGATTGTTATCTTTGCACGGCAAAAAGAACCAACACACACACTTTAACAATAACAAGATTATGGCAAAGAAATGGCGTTGTACCGTATGCGGGTACATTCACGAAGGTCCCGAGGCACCCGAGCAGTGCCCGATGTGCAAAGTCGGCAAGGATAAGTTCGTAGAACTCGTGGAGGCGTCCGGAGACCTGGATTTTGTCACGGAGCACAAGATCGGCGACGGCAAGGGCGCCAGCAAGGAGCTCTGGGAGGGGCTTCAAAACCACTTCATGGGTGAGTGCACCGAGGTGGGCATGTACCTGGCGATGAGCCGTCAGGCCGACCGCGAGGGCTATCCGGAGATTGCCGAGGCCTACAAGCGCTACGCCTGGGAGGAGGCCGAGCACGCTTCGAAGTTCGCCGAGCTGATCGGCGAGGTGGTTTGGGATACGAAGACCAACCTCGAAAAGCGCATGAACGCCGAGTGCGGCGCGTGCGAGGACAAGATGCGCCTGGCCCGCATGGCCAAGGAGGAGAACCTCGACGCCGTACACGACACGGTTCACGAGATGGCGAAGGACGAGGCCCGTCACGGCAAGGGCTTCGAGGGACTCTACAAGCGTTACTTCGGCAAATAGTCGGCGCTTGCAGCGAATGAAAAAGCCGATACCTTCGGAAAGGTATCGGCTTTTTCATTACTCCTTGCGCAGTGCGTCGTTCAACCGGACCAGCAACGCGATCTTTTCGGTGATCCATTCGTATCCGGATCGGGCGATCCGGGCCACTTCGTAGACCGTCTCGGCCCGGGCCCGGATTCGTTCGACGGCTTCGCGGATCGACACCAGATAGATCAGCGCCGCCACGACGGCGAAGAATCCGCCCAGAATCAGCGCCGCGGCGATGAACGATCCCACGAGTTCCGAGAGCCACACCACCAGCGCCGCCAGCAACAACAGCAGGGCGATGGCAACGGTTGTCCCGAACAGCAGAAAGGCAATGACGAATCTCCCGCCGGAACTCTCCCGCGACCCCGCGGCCTGCCGGCCGCCCGGGGTCTCTATTTCTCCTCGCATCGGCAGCGGGCCTCTTCGATCTGCTCTTCGACTTCGTTGAGCTTGTTCTTCACGCGCTCGATTTCGTCGTCGATCGACTCCTTGATCTTGCGGCGCAGTTCGGGCCCCGACTGGGGCGTGAAGAGCATGGTGAGGGCCGAGCCGATGATGAGCCCGCCCACGAGGGATACGATGGCAATACCTGTGTTTTTCATGGTCGTTGAGATTTTGAATTCAGCGGAAAATCTTGCAAAGTCCGCGCCAAAGGGCTATCTTTGGACTCATGATTCTCAATCCTCGGACCTGTGTCGCCTTCACCGGACACCGCACCTATCGGGGTGAGGCGTGCGAGGTCTTGTTCCGCGCGTTGGAGGAGCTCTGCGTTCGGGGTTTCCGGACGTTTTTGAGCGGGATGGCCGTCGGGTTCGATCTGGCGGCCGCCGAAGCCGTACTGGCGCTCCGGGAGCGTTGTCCGGAGGTGCGTCTGGTGGCCGCAGTTCCCTTTCCGGGGCAGGCGCGGCATTTCCCGCACAAGGAACGGGCCCGTTACGAACGGGTGCTGGCGGCGGCCGACGAAACGGAGGTGCTGGCTCCGGCCTACCATCGGGGTTGCTACGCCGTGCGCAATGACTTCCTCGTGGACCATGCGCGGGTTCTGGTGGCATGGTACGACGGTTCTCCGGGCGGCACGCGCTACACCGTCGGGCGAGCCCTTACCCGGGACCGTGAGGTTGTCAACCTCCATCCGCAGGGCCCGGTATTTCCACCTCCGACGCCGACTCTCTTCTGAATCCCCGCGCTTTTTGACCGTCCGTCCCCTCGCTTCTTGACCGGTTGCCCCCGCGCTCTTCGATCGTCCGTTCCCGCGCTCTTCGATCGTCCGTTCCCGCGCTTTT
>DSTMR04002__coassemble_681_pt1 | contig 53929 bp, 46 predicted proteins | sample DSTMR04002__metabat2_high_PE_025 | metagenome-assembled genome bin DSTMR04002
CCAAATATTATGTCGGTTACATTTTATACCACCAACCACTTTTGGCATCATTACCGGAAGCAGGGATAAAAGGTTAAATCCTTTTATCCCTGCTTCCTTGCTCAGTATTATGAGAGAATGTTGTATCTGGGTAGTAGCAATCTTGATGGACAATTGGTCGATAATATGAATATTTTGGCGCTCTACGTTTAAGGTTGGTTTGTCTGCGTTTTATAGTCGTCTTCAGATGGGGACCAAGGTTGAAATGCGGGACCTGGTTCTGAATTCAATAGATCCTCAGCCGCATATAGATGGCATATCTTCGTCATCTGTTGTTTCGGAGGAGTCTTCGCTGGGCCATCCTGAACCGCAAGAACCGCCTGACACATTTCCTCGATATGTTGCGAAGTACATTGGTCGAGTTGAGCCAGAAGTAAACAGTTCTTCCATAAACGACCGGCCGCAAAGAACTGGAATTGTTCCTCGCCGTCCGGTCGTTTGTTTGCATCAGGCCGTTAGAATTTTCCCGATTTTTTGCATCTCCCGACTGATATTTGCCTCGGATATTTTGGCATAATGACGGGTCATGTTGGTGTTCGAGTGGCCGAGGATCTTGGCGATTATATCAATTGGCATCCCGTATTCGATTGCCAGGGTTGCGAACGTATGTCGGGCCAGGTGGACTGTCAGATTTTTGTTGATCAGGCAAATGTCCGCAATCTCCTTCAGGTAGGCGTTCATCTTCTGATTGCTCGGAACGGGCAGCAGTTTTCCTTTGAGTCGTAAGTCGGGATCCTGCTCGTATTTTTGCAGAATTCGAATCGGATGCGGCAGCAGCGGAATCCGACTTACGACTGCGGTCTTCTCCCGTGGTTTGTGAATCCACAGGGTGCCGTTCTCGTCGGTCGTGATGTGCTCGGGCCGCAGGTGGTCGACATCCGTGAAGGCCAGTCCTGTCAGCGCACAGAAGCAGAAAACATCCCGGATCCGTTCCAGACGCTCGTTAGGCATCGGTCGCTTTAGCAGCAGGTCCAGCTCTGCCTTCGTCAGCGGCACCTTGACATTCGTCTTGTCGATCTTCATCTTGTAGAAGCGGAAGGGATTTTTCTCGATCCACTCGTTTCGGATAGCATAGAGGATGAAGTTCTTCAAGCAGCAGAGCAGATTGACCGCTCCGTTGTTCTTGCATTTGTGCCTCGTCTGCATATGGGTGTTCAGCCCGTCGATATACTCGTAGGAGATTCTGTCCAGCGGCAGGTCCTCTTTTTGATATTGAGCTTGGGTGTATTCGGTCATGTAACGCAGCAGGCGGTGGTATTTGTTGGCTGTGACCTGTGTGATGCGGCTACCGACCTCTTGCTGCCGTTTTTCGCAGTATTTCGAGAATTCGGCAAGGAAGAGTCGGGTGGTGCCGCCCGGATTCTCGAGCCGCTCTTTGATGGTGAAGCAGTCCGGTATCCTGCCCTCCCGAATCAGAGCATCGTAGGCTGCCAGGATATTGGCCCGATAGCTGTCCACAATGCCGTTGATCTGCAAGGCTACCTTGTCCCGATGCAGGGAGCGTTCCAGACGTTGGTTCCAGCGCTCGGGCTCGATCTGGCTGCGGGTGTAGATCTCGGTTGAGAGGCCGGAGGTGGTAATTCGGGCATAGATGGGTGCTTTGCCTTTTTTGGAGATTCTGGACTTCTTGCAGAAGAAGACCACGGAGAAGGTTGTTCGACGCATGGCTGCATGTTTTTTAGAGGGTTAAACAAACGTTTGCAGCACGGGAGATATTGCGACGCAAATCGATGTAAAACAGTGTATTGTGCGTAAATCGTGACCTGTTTTCGGCCCGAAGCAAAACAGGTCACGATTTGGTCTCGGACTTGTTGCCTGAGAATGCATTTTCAGGAACCGTACAAAAATGAAAAAGCCTTACATATCATTGATACATAAGGCTTTCTGCTTGTTTTGGCGCTTCCCTTTCCTGCGCCCTGGGGTGGAAGAAGGGGCTCGAACCCTCGACCTTCGGAACCACAATCCGACGCTCTAACCAACTGAGCTACATCCACCATGTGACACGACTCCTGCCGTATCGGGATGCAAATGTAATACGTTTTTTCCGGACGTCCAAAAAAATCGACCGAAAAATCGCTCCGAATTATCCCCGGGTGACAAAATGACAGCCTGCCCTGCACGTTTGTCACCCCGAATCTGCCAAAAACCGCTTGGCACAGCTATTGTTGGATAAACGGGTGCTTGTTGAAACGATCACAATGCAAAAAATATAAACAATTAAAAACACGCTATCATGAACGTAAAACCATTATCGGACCGTGTGCTGATTCTCCCGAATCCTGCGGAGGAGAAGACCGCCGGTGGATTGATCATCCCCGACACGGCAAAGGAAAAACCGCTGGCTGGCAAGGTCGTGGCCGTAGGCCCCGGTACCTCGGAAGTCAAAATGGAGGTCAAGGTCGGTGATCAGGTCCTCTACGGCAAGTATGCCGGACAGGAGATCCAGATCGACGGCGTCGACTACCTCATCATGAAACAGAACGATATTCTGGCAATCATTTAATCTCGAAACACCATGGCAAAGGAAATCAAATATAACGTTGAGGCGCGCGAACTGCTCAAAGAGGGTGTCGATGCGCTGTCGAATGCCGTCAAGGTAACGCTCGGTCCCAAAGGCCGCAATGTCATTATCGACAAGAAATTCGGTGCTCCGCAGATCACCAAGGACGGTGTGACCGTCGCCAAGGAGGTCGAACTGGAAGACGCTTTCGCCAACATGGGCGCACAGATGGTCAAGGAGGTCGCCTCGAAGACCAACGACGACGCCGGTGACGGTACGACGACCGCTACGGTGCTGGCCCAGTCGATCATCGGCGTGGGTTTGAAGAACGTCACCGCCGGTGCCAACCCCATGGATCTCAAACGCGGTATCGACAAGGCCGTGGCTACGGTCGTCGAGTCGCTGCGCAAGCAGAGCCAGGAGGTCGGTTCGGACTTCGCCAAGATCGAGCAGGTGGCCACCATCTCGGCCAACAACGACCAGAACATCGGTAAGCTGATCGCCGAGGCGATGGCCAAGGTCAACAAGGAGGGTGTCATCACCGTCGAGGAGGCCAAGGGCACCGAGACCCATGTCGAGGTGGTCGAGGGTATGCAGTTCGACCGCGGTTACATCTCGGCCTACTTCATCACCGACACGGAGAAGATGGAGGCCCAGCTGGAAAAACCCTATCTGCTGATCACCGACAAGAAGATCTCGACGATGAAGGAGCTGATGGGCGTTTTGGAGCCCGTGGCACAGAGCGGACGTGCGCTGCTGATCATTGCCGAGGATGTCGACGGCGAGGCGCTGTCGGCCCTGGTGGTCAACAAGCTGCGCGGCACGCTGAAAATCGCCGCCTGCAAGGCCCCGGGATTCGGTGACCGCCGCAAGGAGATGCTCGAAGACATCGCCGTACTGACGGGTGCCACGGTCATCTCGACCGACAAGGGCATGAAGATCGAGGACGCTACGCTCGACATGCTGGGTACGGCCGACAAGGTGACGCTCAACAAGGAGAATACGACGATCGTCGACGGTGCCGGCAAGAAAGAGGCCATCGCCGCGCGTGTGGCCCAGATCCGCGCTTCGATCGAGAAGGCAACCTCGGACTACGACAAGGAGAAGTTGCAGGAGCGTCTGGCCAAGCTGGCCGGCGGTGTGGCCGTGCTCTACGTCGGAGCCGCTACCGAGGTTGAGATGAAGGAGAAGAAGGACCGCGTCGACGATGCACTGGCCGCTACGCGTGCCGCCGTCGAGGAGGGGATCGTCCCGGGCGGCGGTGTGGCCTACATCCGCGCTACGGCCGCTCTGGAAGGCATGAAGGGCGAAAACGAGGACCAGACGACGGGTATTCAGATCGTCAAGCGTGCCATCGAGGAGCCGCTGCGCCAGATTGTGGCCAACGCCGGTGGCGAAGGCTCGGTGGTTGTCAACAAGGTGCGCGAGGGTGAGGGTGCCTTCGGGTACAACGCCCGCGACGACAAGTACGAGGATCTGCTCAAAGCCGGTATCATCGACCCGACGAAGGTGTCGCGTGTGGCTTTGGAGAACGCCGCTTCGATCGCCTCGATGTTCCTGACGACGGAGTGTGTGCTGGCCGAGAAGAAATCGGAGCAGCCTGCACCTGCGATGCCGGCCGGCGGAATGGGCGGCATGATGTAATGATCGGCCGCTGTCCGACGACAGCCTGGATGAAAACCGGGACTCCCGTTGGCGGGTGTCCCGGTTTTTTTGTGGCTGGAGGAGGCCGGGCCCTGGGGGGCTTTTGGTGCCGCCGCAGAGGCCTGGGAGCTCGTCAGAACAGCAGCTGCGAAGGGGTGACGCGGTCGATGTAGATCAGGTAGTCGAACTGGTCGGCAATCCTCTCGTCCCAAAACTCATCCTCCCATCGCAACGCACCGATGTGGCGGAACTTCGCGCGGTTGATCCATTCAAGGGCGGGTGACCGCTCCTCGCGCATCCGTCGCAGGTCGAGCAGGAAGAACGGTGCGTCGAGTTGGTGGAGCAGGTATTCGAGCGTCCCGGGCGGGGCTGTCCGTACGTCATGCTGCAACTCTTTTGAACCGGGTACGATGATCGAGCAGCACCCGGCGTGGAAGGTGAACCCGATGTTGAGGTAATCGGCACCGAGTTCCTCATCGAGTCGGCATCCCATTCGATGCTCGGCCCTGGATACGTGGCCGTTGTGCCCCCAGAGCACGATCCGCGAGTCGGGATACTGCCCCCGGAGCCACAGCAGGTTCTCCGCCATGCAATGATCCCGCCAGTAGATTCCCTCATTCATACCCAGGAACTGCCGGATGATGGTGATCCACTGCCGCAGCATGGCCCGGTCGTGCGTGTCGGGAACCGTCGGGTCGATCCGGGACTCGATCGCGTCGAGCCCCTGCCCGATCTCGCGGGCCAGCTGCGGGTCGATTTGTGTGCGGTTCTCTTTGTTGTAGGTCAATACCTTGTCCAGCATCGGGCTGATTTTGTTCAGCCATTGTGCGGCTGTGGCATCCTTGCCCAACGCCGTGCGGAGCAGTGCTTCGGCCCCGTCGGTCGACTGTATGTCGACACCCCAGAAGCGGATCGGATGACCGTCGGCATTCCGCTGCCGCATCCATTCGACGAGCGACAGCACCTCGTGCGTATCCCAGATCCACATGCCCAGTCCGAAGATCCCGGCCATTGCCGTCCCGCTGCCACGACGGATGTAGTTGTCCAGAGAGACCCCCTCGCCCATTTCGGCTTCGAAGGCTACCAGGTCAAAGCCCTGCCGGATGGCCAGATAGCGGATCAGGCGCTCCTTCATGCGGAAGATCTCGCTGGCTCCGTGGGAGTTCTCACCCAGCGCGACCACCTTTTGCGCTCCGATCAGCCGGTCGAATATCTGCATCTCCGTGGAGTCCCGATCGGTCGCATCACACCCTTTCAGCGGGTGGATGTATCGCCGCAGCTCCGCTTTTTCCCGTCGCGTGAGTCGGCTTTTGGGGGCCGGGATGTGCGGATCGCAGAGTTCCCGGCCGTCGATCCGGATTTCGAAATCGTCGAACCAGGCGCGGCCTCCGCCTTTCAGCATGCCGCCGATCCGGATGGCGGCCGCCGAGTCGGGAAGCTGTCGGCGGATCGAGATGCGGCGCCACTCCGTCGTACCGCGCACCCCGCGCTCCGGGGAGTCGGCCGTGAGACGGCCGTTGTCTCCCTCCCCGGGGAGGATGAGAAGCAGATCGGCAAATCCCGCCGTGACGTTCTCCGTACGGATCCAGCCGCTCAATTCGACTTCGCGGCCGGCTGCCAGCGAGTCGGGCAGCTCCTGCGTGAAGCGGGCCCATGCGTATTTGGTCGTGTCGATCTGTTCCAGACGCAGGCTGGAGCCGCCGTGTTTCCGGCAGTTGCGGTCACTTGCGGCGGCGTAGCCGTAGTAGGAGGAGTCGGGCAGGCTCCATTGGGCCGGCTGATCCCGGTAGTCGGTATATTCGAAATCGAGGTTGAATTGCGTGGTGTGCGGGCGGTTGCCGCATCCGTACAGCAGGGCGTTGCCGAGGAGCAGCGCGCCTGCAAGGATTCGTGTCGTGAAACAGTTCATGGTCGGTAGGTTTCTGGTGGCTCCTCTTCGTTTACGGCATCCATTCGACAATCCCCTCGACGGGGTGTTCCCGCAGCCAGGCCGCAAACTCCGCATAGCTGCGCACGCCCTCCGCCAGGACAGCCCGGTAGTAGGCGATGCCGGGGATCTTCTCTCCGTCGGGCGTCTCGTATTTCAGCCGCAGGATCGCCTCGCGCGTCTCCGGGGTCAGCACCGCCGCAATGCGGTCGGCGACCCGTTCGAAGTAGCCCGCCCACGGTGAGTCCTCCGCCATGTGGATCAGGTCGATCTGCCAGATCCGCCCGTCGCGGTCTTCGTACCGGGCGTGCCATTCGAGACAGCAGTCCTCCTCGTCGAGCAGGTTGGCGTACTCCACGCCGCGGATTCCCGGTTTCGCGGCGATGCGGGCCATCGCGGCAAAACTATCCTCCACCCGCAGCGGGGCGGGGGAGTAGACGTGCAGGTCGATATCCGGATGCTTCATCAGCAGCCCTGTTCGGAGCGATCCCACCACCTCGGCCCGCGCTCCGACCTCCTGCCACGCTTCGCGCAGCCCCAGGTCGCGGAGAATTTCGTGTGCCCGCCGCTGATTCGCCGCGGAAAGGGTAAGGATGTGATCCGTCTCGTTCATGGTTGTGTGTCGTTTTCATGAAAAAAGCCCCGGAGCCGATGGGGCCCGGGACTTGCCGTTGTTTTTTGGGGCTGTGGGCCCGCCCTCTCCTCTCCTCGGCTTTCCTCGGCTTTCCTCGGCTTTCCTCGGCTTTCCTCTTCCCTCTCCCGGCTTATCGACCCAACAGGATCCGGGCCTGGGCCACGGCGGCCTGCGTGACCTGCGAGCCGGAGAGCATCTTGGCAATCTCGGCAATGCGGTCGTCGTCGCTCAAACGGGTGATCTCCGTACGGCCGTTGCGTTTGTAGACCACGAAGTGAGCCGAGCCTTTCGAGGCGACCTGCGGCAGGTGCGTGATGTCCACCACCTGCATCGAGCCTGACAGCGACTCGATGATCTCGCCCATGGCATCGGCAATGCGTCCCGAAACCCCCGTGTCGATCTCGTCGAAGAGGATCGTCGGCAGCTGCATCCGCTTGGCCAGCAGCGCCTTCATGGCGAGCATCACGCGCGAGAGCTCACCGCCCGAGGCGACCCGCTCGATGGGCTGCGGCGTCATGCGCGCATTGGCCGTGAAGAGGTATTGCACCTGGTCGCGGCCCGTGCGGTCGAGTTCCGGACGGGGCGTCAGCGCAATTTGGAAGACCGTGTCGGGCATGCCCAGTCGGGCCAGCGTCGTCAGAATCTCCTTCGCGAAGCCTGCGGCGGCCTTTTCGCGCGCCTTGTGCAGCCGCTCGGCCAGCGCTTCGGCCTGGTCGGCAGCCTCCCGCAAGGCCTGCTCCGCCGCCGCGATCTCCTCGCCGCTGTGGACGATCGCCGCCAACTGGGCCGCACTCCGGTCCCGCAGGGCGATCAGCTCCGCTTCGTCCGCGACGCGGTATTTCTGTTGCAGGGCGATCAGCGCATCGAGCCGTGCCGACCGTTTGGCCAGCCGCTCCGGATCGGCATCCACCCGTTCGCTCGCGGAGGCGGCAGCCGCGTCGATATCTTTCAGCTCTTCCAGCACGGCGTGCAGGCGGTCGGCGAAATCTCCGGCCGTGGGGTAGTGGCCGCGCAGGTGTCCGAGGGCGTTCTCGGCATTTTTCAGCTGGGTCAGCACCCCTGTCTCGTCGCTGTCGAGGGCATTGCGCAGCCCGGTCAGCGCCTCGCCGATGCGGTCGGCGTTTTCGAGTACGGCCAGCTCCTCTTCCAGCTCCGCCTGTTCCCCCTCGCGCAGCGCCGCGGCCGTCAGTTCGTCGCATTGGAAACGCAGCCACTCCTCGTCGCGACGGCCCTGTTCGGCCGCCTCGCGGAGCGACGCCAGTTGGCGGCGCAGTTCGCTCATCCGTGCATATTGTGCCGCGTATTGTGCCAGCAGCTCCTTGTTGCCCGCTACGGTGTCGAGCGCCGCCGTGCGGAACTCCTCCGACGAGAGGATCAGGTTCTGGTGTTGTGAATGGATGTCCAGCAGGCGCGTGCCGAGTTCGCGCAGCTGCGCCAGCTGCACCGGGACGTCGTTCACGAAGGCCCGGCTCTTGCCGGCCGGGGTGATGACGCGCGTCAGGGTGGTCTCCGCGGCGTAGTCGAGGTCGTTCTCCGCAAAGAACGCTTCCAGCCCGCTCCCCGTAAGGTCGAAGGTCCCCTCCACCGTGCAGTTGCGCGCGGCGTCCTTCATCGCCGAACCGTCGTTCTTGGCCCCTAACAGCAGCCCGAGGGCTCCGAGCAGGATCGACTTTCCGGCGCCCGTTTCCCCCGTGATGATGTTCAGGTGCGGGTCCAGTTCCATTTCGAGCTTCTCGATCAGCGCGTAGTTTTCGACCGACAGGCGACGCAGCATAGCTATTCGGATTTAAGAATTCCTTGTCTTGGTTTCGGAGGCGCATGCCCCTTTCATGATTCCCGGAAGAAGCGTTCGATCCGGTCGGCGATGCGTGCGGCGACCTCCCGCTTCGACAGCAGCGGCAGCTCCTCGTGCCCCGCACGGTCGATGAACGTCACCTTGTTCGTGTCGCCCCGGAAGCCCGCTCCGGCGTCCCGCAGCGAGTTCAGCACGATGAAATCGAACTTCTTGCGTTCGAGTTTCGATTCGGCATGCGCCTCCTCGTCGTGGGTTTCCAGCGCGAAGCCCACCAGCAGACGGCCTCCCTTGCGGGCTCCGAGTTCGGCGGCGATGTCGCGCGTGCGGCGCAGGCGGATGAAGAGCTCGCCGTCGCCCTTTTTGATTTTCGTCTCCGAGACTTCGGCCGGGGTGTAGTCCGCCACGGCGGCGCACATCACCGCGCCGTCCGCCTCGTCGAAGGCCCGGACCGCGGCGTCGTACATCTCGTCGGCCGAGAGAACGTCCACGCGCTCGACGCCCGGAGGGGTCGCCAGCGCCGTGCGTCCCGAAACGAGCGTGACCGCCGCACCCCGCGCCGCCAGCTCGCCGGCAATGGCGTAGCCCATCTTGCCCGACGAGTGGTTCGAGATAAACCGCACGGGGTCGATGGCCTCGATCGTGGCGCCGGCCGTGACGATCAGCCGTTTACCGCAGAGCGTCTTTTTTTTTTCGGTGAGAAGTTCGCCGACGAAGGCGGCGATTGCATCGGGTTCGGCCATCCGCCCCTTCCCGGTCAGGCCGCTGGCCAGTTCGCCTTCGGCCGGTTCGACGATTCGCACGCCGCGTTCGGCCAGCGTGCGCAGGTTCTGCTGCGTGGCCGCATGGGCATACATGTCGAGGTCCATGGCCGGGGCCACGACCACCGGGCAGCGTGCCGAGAGGTAGGTCGTCAGCAGCAGGTTGTCCGCTATGCCCGTGGCCATCTTGGCCAGCGTATTGGCCGTGGCGGGGGCGATCAGGTAGCAGTCGGCCCACTCGCCCAGCGAGACATGGGAGTTCCACGCCCCGTTCTCCGGGTCGAAGAACTCCACGAGGATGGGGTTTTTCGAGAGCGTGGCCATCGTCAGCGGCGTGATGAACTGCTTGGCCAGCGGCGTCATCACCACGCGCACCTCAGCGCCGGCCGTCTTCAACAGACGGCACAGCACCGCGGCCTTGTAGGCTGCGATGCTGCCCGTGATACCCAACAGAATGCGGCGCCCCGCCAGCGGCGATGCCTCCGCAACGCTTCCGGATGCCATGCTGCCTCCTCTTTGTCAGATCTCCTTGAAGGTGCCTTCCTTGCCCTCCTTGTAGACCAGTTCGTGGTCGAGGAACTCTTCGGTGGCGATGATCGCCGGTTTGGGAAGGCGCTCGTAGTAACGCGAGATCTCGATCTGCTCGCGGTTCTCGAAGGTCTCCTCCATCGTGTCGGTGGGCGACGAGAAATCGGCGAGTTTCCGGTTGAGCTCCGTTTTGAGCTCGGTAGCGATCTGGTTGGCGCGGCGGGCGATGATGTTGATGCTTTCGTAGACGTTGCCGGTCTCCTTGTCCAGATCCACCAGCTTGCGCGTGATGGTGTTGTTGGGAATGTTCTTCTTGATTTCCATCTTATATGTTGTTGTCTTTGTTGTTGCGGTCCAGGTAGTCGCGGGCGTGCTTGGCCATGCGGTCGAGATCCTTGACGTATTTCGATTCGGGGTACTCCTCCTTGAACGACAGGTAGGAGTCCAGCATTGCCAGATAACGGTCCGTCTGCTTCGAGGCGATGGAGTTGCTGGCAAAGCGGTAGCTGGCGTCGACGATCAGGTACATGATCTCCTCCCGGTGTTTCGACTCGGGATACTCTTTCAGGGCGTTCTTCAACGCCACGATCGCCGACTTGTAACGCCCGATCTTATAATAGGTGTAGGCGTTCAGATAGGACTTCTCGTGGAGCCGTTCGGTGAGCTCGGCGTTGATTTTCTTGAAGTTCTCGACCTGATCGCTCTCCGGATAGCGGGACATGAACTCGTTGATGGCGATCAGGGCGTGCCCGGTCATGGTCTGGTCGCGCGTCGGGCCCGGCGAGAGGAAGTAGAAGCAGAGGGCGTACATCCCTTCGGCATCCTCGATGAAGGCGCTGCGGCCGAATTTGCGGCGGAAGTCGTCGAGTTCCGTCGAGGCGGTTTCCCAGTCGTGGTTCTTGAACCGGCTCCGCGCCTTGTAGAACGAGACGGTGTCTTCGCGCGAGGTGCCCTGGTAGTAGTGTTCCACGCCTTCGAAGAGGGTGATGGCGCGCTGCCACTTTCCCTTTTCGTAGTATTCCAGCGCCTTGCTGTAAATCAGTTCGGGTTGACCGCTTTTCAGCAGTGCGTTCATGCCGGAGCATCCGCAGAGGAAGATTGCTGCCGCCGCGGCGCAAAGGGCGTATGAGAGAGTCTGCTTCATTTGTGAATCCATTACGGCGCTTTATCGCGCAAAGTTACGCATAAATTAACGATTTGCAAAAAAAAATATTGCCCTCGGGGAGACTTCATTTGTCGCTGCGGGCGGGAAAATTCGTTGTCTGCGGCTCCGGTACCCTCCGGCGTCCCTGTCCGCAGGGCTCCGGCCGCGGAAAATGCCGCTGCCGGCATCTCCCGAAAAAAAGATTTGGAAATGTGGATTATCCTTTTTATCTTTGCCTATGCAACGATGCAGGGTTCTGGCCTCTACGGGCCAGGATTCTTATTTTTTACGTTTTTTGTTTTTTGGAACGCCGCGCCGGCCGGCACTTCCGGAAAATTATCGAATTTATGGCAAAAGAGACTATTTATCTGACCGCCGAGGGCTACAAGAAGCTCAAAGACGAACTCGACCACATGCGTTCCGTCGAGCGCCCCGCCATTTCAGCGGCAATCGCGGAGGCCCGCGACAAGGGCGACCTCTCGGAAAATGCCGAGTATGATGCGGCGCGCGAAGCCCAGGGACTGCTCGAAATGCGCATCGCCAAACTCGAAGATACGATCGCCAATGCGCGGATCATCGACGAGTCGAAGATCGACAAGAGCAAGGTCCAGATTTTGAGCAAGGTGACGCTGCTGAACCACAACAATAACAAGCAGATGACCTATACGATCGTCGCCGAGCACGAAGCGAACCTGCGCGAGGGCAAACTCGCCATCGGAACCCCGATCGCAAAGGCCCTGCTCGGTCACAGGAAGGGCGACCGGGTGGATGTGGACGTCCCGGCCGGAACGATCCACTTCGAAATCCTCGACATCTCGATCTGACACCCCTCCCGTTGCGGGGATGCGGCGTCGGCATCCCCTGCGGATGCCGGAACATACGACCTACCTATAATCAGGTTTTTTTGCAGGGATCGCTTGTCGCGGTCCTTTTTTTTCGTACCTTCGTCCCCGATGAAGATACACCTCCGGATCCGACGTTTTGCAGCAGCCTTTCTGCTCGTTGCCCTGCTGGCGGCCTACGCCGGCCAGAAGGTGCATATCTACCTCGAAGACCACGCCCATTTCGCCGCCCACTGCGGCGATCTGCTCCCCGACAACGGGGCCCGGGAGAGCGTCGTCGAGTTCTGTCCGGTCGACAACTATTACTTTTTCCCCTATCTGTCGGAGCCGCTCCCCGCACACGGGTTCTATGCCGCGATGCTGGGGGTGCTGCAACCCGAATCCACCCGTTGCAAATGCACGCTGCGTGTGGCGACCCGTTCCCTGCGGGCTCCGCCCCGGGGTTGATGCCTGATTCTCCTGCCGGTGCGTCAGCGCCGGTCCGGGTTCCGTCCGCGTATGAGACGTGCGGGGCCCGCTCTGCGGCGAATGCCGCGACGGTCCGGTGCGCCGGATCGGAAGCATCAAACCCATAAACCCATATTTTTCCATGAAACGATTCTTTCTGTCGGCACTGCTTGCGCTGTGCCTGACCGGTTTCGGCGTGCAGGGCGCCGAGGTCCCGCGGAAGGGTACCGACGCCAACCTCTTCGGACACGTCGTCGACCGCACAACCCATGAACACATCCCTTATGCCACGGTCTCGGTGGTCGGAACTCCCCTCGGGACGACGACCGACGCTTCGGGACACTATTATCTGAAAAACCTCCCCGAAGGGACGCTGACCGTCGAGGTCCGCGCCCTGGGCTATGCCGTGCAGCAGGCTTCGGTTACGCTGACGCGCGGCGCGACCCGCGAATTGAACTTCGAGGTCGAGCAGAGCGGCATCTCGATGGATGAGGTGGTGGTCTCGGCGAGCCGTTCGGCAACGCTGCGGCGCGAGGCGCCGGCTCTGGTGAGTGTCCTCGATGCCGGGCTGTTCGAAAAGGCCGGAGCTTCGTGTCTGGCCCAGGGGCTCTCGTTCCAGCCCGGCGTGCGGGTCGAGAACGACTGCCAGAACTGCGGCTTCACCCAGGTCCGCATCAACGGGCTCGACGGCCACTATTCGCAGATCCTGGTCGATTCGCATCCGGTCTTCTCGGCCCTCACGGGGGTCTACGGACTGGAACAGATCCCGGCCAACATGATCGAACGGGTCGAGGTGCTGCGCGGCGGCGGCTCGGCGCTCTACGGCTCGTCGGCCATCGGCGGCACGATCAACGTCATCACCAAAGAGCCGACGCGCAGCTCCGCGCAGTTCGCGCATACGCTGATGTCGCTCGGCGGCAGCAACTCCTACGACAACACCTCGATGCTCAACGCCTCGATCGTCTCCGAGAGCGGCCGGGCCGGGCTCGGGATCTTCGGCCAGAGCCGCCACCGTTCGGGCTACGATCATAACGGGGACGGATTTACCGAACTGCCCGTGCTCGACAGCCGTTCGGTAGGCATGCGCTCCTACTTCCGCACGGGAGCCTACTCGCGCATCACGGCGCAATACCACCACCTGAACGAATACCGCCGGGGCGGCAACCTGCTGGACCGCCCGCCCCACGAGGCCAACGTGGCCGAACAGACCGACCACACGATCGACGGCGGCAGCCTTTCGTTCGACCTCTCGTCGGCCGATCGCAGCGACCGTTTCAACGTCTACGCCTCGTTCCAGAACACGGCCCGCAAAAGCTATTACGGCAGCAAGCAGGATCTGCGGGCCTACGGTACGACCCGGGATCTCGTCGTGGCGTCGGGCTTGCAGTACGTGCACGCCTTCGAGCGGCTGCTCTTCATGCCCTCGGAACTGACGCTCGGCGCCGAGTACAGCTACGACGATCTCCACGACCGCTCGGTCGGTTACGCCATCGACACCGACCAGCAGGTGCACATCGTGGGCGGCTATTTCCAGAACGAGTGGAAAACCGGGAAATGGTCGCTGCTGCTCGGCGGGCGTCTGGACAAGCACAATCTGGTCGACCATGTGATTTTCAGCCCGCGGGTCAACGTGCGCTTCAACCCCTCGGAGGCGGTGAACCTGCGGGTGAGCTATGCCGCCGGCTACCGGGCTCCGCAGGCCTTCGATGAGGACCTGCACATCGCCATCGTGGGCGGAGAACGGGTCCGGATCCGGCTGGCCGACGACCTGAAAGAGGAGCGGTCGCACAGCGTGAGCCTCTCGGCCGACCTCTACCATAACTTCGGAAGCGTGCAGACGAACCTGCTCGTCGAGGGCTTCTACACGCGTTTCGACGATGTATTCGCCCTGCGCGACATCGAGGATACGGACGACGGCGGCAAGATCAAGGAGCGTTACAACGGTTCGGGAGCCACGGTTGCCGGGGTGAATGTCGAGGGACGGGCGGTCTTCACCCGCTGGTTCGAGTTGCAGGCCGGGATGACCTGGCAGCGGAGCCGCTATGCGGAGCCCGAGCAGTGGAGCGAGGACCCCGAGGTGCCGTCCGTGCGGCGGATGTTCCGCACGCCGGACCTCTATGGCTACTTCACGGCGACGTTCAAGCCCCTGCGCCGCCTGACGGCCGACGTAACCGGGACCTGCACGGGGGAGATGCTCGTGCAGCACATGAAAGGTTCGGGCGTGGCCCAGGACGTGGCGGTCACGACGCCGGCGTTCTGCGACGTGAACCTGCGCGTGGCCTATGACCTGCGGCTCTACCGCGACATCACGCTGCAACTCTACGGCGGTGTGCAGAACCTCTTCAACGCCTATCAGAAGGATTTCGACCGCGGTGTCGAGCGCGATTCCGGATACATCTACGGGCCGTCGCTGCCGCGCAGCTGGTTCGTGGGGGCGAAGGTCAGCTTCTGAACCTTGCCGCCGGCAAAATCCGAAAGCCGCTCCCGGAAACAGGGAGCGGCTTTTTCGGCTGCGGATCCGTCCGGTCCATGAAAAAAGGGTCCCGACGTCTCCGTCGCGACCCTTTTCGTCTTTGTTTCGGGCTCCCCGGCCCGCACCCTGCTTACAGGGCGTTGATCTCGTGGAGGACGTTGTTCGTCTTGCGCACGGCGGCAGCCGATGCGGCGAACTTCTCGGCCTCCTCCTTCGTGAGGTCGACCTTCACGATCTTCTCGATGCCCTTGCGGCCGATGATCGCCGGTACGCCGATGCAGATGTCCGACTCGCCGTACTCGCCTTCGAGGTAGCACGAGCAGGGAATCAGCTTCTTCTGGTCGTGGAGAATGGCCTCGACCATCATCGAAGCGGCGGCTCCCGGTGCATACCAGGCCGACGTGCCGATGAGTTTGGTCAGCGTGGCGCCGCCGACCATCGTGTTCTGCACGGCCTCCTGCAACTTCTTCTTCGAAGCGAACTGTGCCACGGGCACGCCGTTGACGGTGGCTTTCGACAGCAGCGGGATCATCGTCGTATCGCCGTGGCCGCCGATGACCATGCCGTCGACGTTGTTGATGTTCGCGCCGGTGGCCTTTGCCAGGTAGCACTTGAAACGCGACGAGTCGAGGGCGCCGCCCATGCCGATGACGCGGTTCTTCGGAAGTCCCGAAGCTTTCAGCGCCAGGTAGGTCAGCGTATCCATCGGGTTGGCAACCACGATGATGATGGCACGCGGCGAGTATTTGATGACGTTGGAGATGACGCCCTTCATGATGTTGGCGTTCGTGCCGATGAGCTCTTCGCGCGTCATGCCCGGTTTGCGGGGGATGCCGGAGGTGATCACCACGACGTCCGAATTGGCGGTTTTCTTATAGTCGTTGGTGGCACCGACGAGTTTCGTGTCGAAGTCCATCAGCGTGGAGGTCTGGTACATGTCCAGCATTTTGCCTTCCGAGAGGCCCTCCTTGATGTCGACGAGAACCACCTCGCTCGCCACTTCGCGGCAAGCCATCACATTCGCGCAGGTAGCACCTACGGCGCCTGCGCCTACTACGGTAACTTTTGACATAACTGTGAGTTATTAAGTTGTATGTTCGTTTCTTCGCTTATTTACGGGGAGACGTTTGCCGGCGGATCTCCGCGTCCGTGCTTCCGGGTCCTTCCTGTCTGCGCTCCGCGTCCTTCTGTCCGTGCTTCCGGGTCCTTCCGCCTGCGCTTCCGGGTCCTTCTGCCCGTGCTTCCGAGTCCTTCCGCCTGCGTTTCCGGGTCCCTCGGTCCTTGCTTCCGGCCCCTCCTGCGGCCCCTCCCGGTTAGCCGATCAGCTGCTCGTAGTCGGCCGGGCTCAACAGCGCGTCGTATTCGGCCGGATCGCTCATCTTTACCTTCACGAGCCACCCCTCGCCATAGGCGTCCTTGTTGACGATCGAAGGATCGGCATCCACCGCTCCGTTGAATTCAAGCACCTCGCCGCCTACGGGAAGGAAGGCGTCGCTGACGGTTTTCACGGCCTCGATCGATCCGAAGGCCTCCCCGGCGGCAAGCGTCTCGCCTACGGTCGGCACATCGACGAAAACAATGTCGCCCAGTTGGCTCTGGGCAAAGTCGGTGATGCCGATAACGGCTACGTCGCCCTCGATGCGGCACCACTCGTGGTCGTTCGAGTATTTCAGATTGGCAGGTACATTCATGGTATTTGAGCTTTTTGTTAGGATAAATCCGGTTTTCTGTTGCAAATATAGCTGTTATTTTTGTAACAGCAAGAGTTTCCGTTATAAAATTCACACAAAATCGAAACGGACGCACCAACACCCGGACCGCATCCGGAAACGGGGTGCGGAAACGCGAAAAAACGGGTCCGGACGGGGTTGTTTCAGCGCGGCAGGACGAATTCGATCTCCTTGAAGAGGTATTCGCGGCGGGAGCCGTCCTCGTGGCGGAGGATCAGCTCGCCCGAAGGCCGGACCCCCTCGATGGCACCGCGCGTCGGCGTGCCGTCGGGGTAGCGGAACGTCCGCATCTCGCCGAGGGCGTACATCCGGTCGCGGTAGTCGCGTTGCAGGGCTTCGCGGTCGCCCGTTTCGAGTTGGGCGTAACGGGTCAGCATGCACCGCTCGAAGGTTTCGAGCACTTCGCGGCGGTCGTAGCGGCGTCCGGTGAGCTGCGCCATCGAGACGGGGTTCGGCAGCGAAGGGTCGAACTTCGTCTGGTTGACGTTGATGCCGATGCCGAGCAGCGAGCGCGACAGCGTCTGTCCCGAATAGTTGTGTTCGATCAGCACGCCTTCGAGTTTGCGGTCGCCGGCGTAGATGTCGTTCGTCCATTTGATGCGCGTGTCGATGCCGTATGCCGCAAAGGTGTCGGTCAGGGCCACCGACATCGCCTCGCAGAGCAGGAACTGCTCCGCAACGGCCAGAAACCGCGGCTCGACGACCATCGTGAAGGTGAGGTTCTCGCCTTCGGGGCTCAACCATTTGTGCCCGCGCTGTCCGCGTCCGGCCGTCTGGTGTTCGGCCCAGACGATGTCGCCGTGGCGGTATTTCGCATCGCGGGCGACGTCGTTCGTCGAGGTGGTGGTACCGAGGTGGTAGATCATTTTTCAGGATTTTTCGGGAAAAACAGGGCGGGGGAAAGGATCGCTGTCGTCAGGGATCTCCTTCTCCCGCCGTTGTGCGAAGGTCCGTGTCCCGGAGGTTATACCGAGACGCCGAAGTCGCGCAGGGCGTCGTTCAGCGAGGTCTTCTTGTCGGTGGACTCCTTGCGGCGGCCGATGATCAGCGCACACGAGACGCTGTATTCGCCGGCCGGGAACTGCTTGCGGTAGCTGCCCGGAACGACCACCGAGCGGGGCGGAACATAACCCTTGTAGGTGACGGGCTCGGGACCGGTGACGTCGATGATGTGGGTCGAGCCGGTGATCACGGTGTTCGAACCGAGCACGGCCTCGCGGCAGACGTGCGCCCCCTCGACGACGATCGAGCGCGAACCGATGAAGCAGTTGTCCTCGATGATCACCGGTGCGGCCTGCACGGGTTCCAGCACGCCGCCGATGCCCACGCCGCCCGAGAGGTGGACGTGTTTGCCGATCTGGGCGCACGAGCCCACCGTGGCCCATGTGTCGACCATCGTGCCCGTGTCGACGTAGGCGCCGATGTTGACGTAGGAGGGCATGAGGATCGCCCCCGGAGCGATGTAGGCGCCGTAGCGCGCCACGGCGTGCGGCACGACGCGCACGCCCAGCTCCTCGTAGCCGTGTTTGAGCTCCATCTTGTCGAACCATTCGAGTTCGCCCGCCTCCATCTTGCGCATGGGCTGGATCGGGAAGTAGAGCAGCACGGCCTTCTTGACCCATTCGTTGACCTGCCACGTGCCGGCCTCGGCGTCGAGCGGCTCCGCCGTGCGGAGTTCACCCTTGTCCACGAGGTCGATTACCTGGCGCACGGCCTGCTGTATGGCGCTGTCGCGCAGCAGGTCGCGGTTTTCCCACGCCCGTTCGACGAGCGTGCGGAGTTCGTTATGATTGCATTCCATAGTCTGCGTTGTTTTCTGGCAGACAAATGTATGGAAAATATCGAATTTTTCCTAACTTTGCCCCAATATCACCCAAACGTTGCATTATGAAGCAGTTTTCCCGTATGGCCGCCCTGTTGGCCGGGGCGGCGGTCCTGGCGATGGCCGGTTGTGACAACATGAAGCAGATAAAACATCTTCCCTACCCCGAAACGGCCCGCGGCGAGGTGGTGGACAACTACTTCGGCACCGAGGTGCCGGATCCCTACCGCTGGCTCGAGGACGACAACTCGGAGGCGACGGCCGCCTGGGTCGCTGCCGAAAATGCCGTAACCGAGGATTATCTCTCGCAGATCCCCTTCCGCAATGCCATCCGCGAGCGGCTGACCCAACTGTGGAACTACCCCAAGGAGGGGGCTCCGTCGAAACACGGCGACTGGTATTACTACTATTATAACGACGGATTGCAGAACCAGTCGGTGCTCTGCCGCACGCAGCAGCCCGGAGAGGCGGGCGAGGTCTTCCTCGATCCCAATACGCTGTCGGAGGATGGCACGGTGGCGCTTTCGGCGGTCTCCTTCTCGAAGGACGGACGCTATTTCGCCTATGCCGCCGCGGCATCGGGCTCGGACTGGGTCGAGATCCGCGTCATGGATACCGAAACCAAAGCCCTGACCGAAGACCGGATCGAATGGGTGAAGTTCTCCGGCGCCGTGTGGGCCCCCGACTCGAAGGGGTTCTATTACAGCGCCTATGACGCCCCGAAGGAGGGCGTCTATTCGGCGCAGAACCAGTTCCAGAAGGTCTACTACCACAAGCTGGGGACCCCGCAGACGGCCGACCGCCTCATTTATGAGGACAAGGCCCATCCGCTGCGCTACTTCTCGGCCTGGCCCTCGGAGGACGGCAAGTGGCTCTTCGTCATTGCGTCGGAGGGTACCTCGGGAACCGAGATCCTCTGTCGGAAAACCTCCGAGACGAAGTTCCGCACGCTGCTCGCCGGCTTCGACCACGACTATGAACCGGTCGACTGCAAGGAGGACAACCTCTATTTCGTGACCAACGAGGGGGCCTCGAACTACACCCTCAAACGCATCGCGCTGAACGCGCCCGCGAAGGTCGAGACGGTGATCCCCGAGCATGAGAAGAACCTGCTCGAAGGGGTCGGCACGGCCGGCGGCTACCTCTTCGCCTCCTATTTGCAGGATGCCCAGAACCAGGTGGTGCAGTACGATTACGACGGCCGGCTCGTGCGTGAGATCGTGCTGCCGGCCATCGGTACGGTGGGCGGCTTCTCCGGCGAGGAGGAGGATACCGAACTCTACTATTCGCTCGCGAACTACACGGCTCCGGCGACGATCTACCGCTACGACATCGCCTCGGGCGAGTCGGCCCTCTACAAGGCCCCCGAGGTGGCGTTCGACCCCTCGCTCTTCGTCACCGAGCAGGTCTTCTACCCCTCGAAGGACGGAACGCAGGTGCCGATGTTCATCACCCGTCGCAAGGACATGAAGCTCGACGGCAAGAATCCTTGTTTGCTTTACGGCTACGGCGGGTTCCAGATCAACCTCACGCCGGGATTCAACCCCTCGGCGCTGATGTTCGTCGAGCAGGGCGGCGTCTACTGCGTGGCCAACCTGCGCGGCGGCTCGGAGTACGGCGAGGCGTGGCACAAGGCCGGCATGCTGGAAAACAAACAGAATGTCTTCGACGACTTCATCGCCGCGGCCGAATACCTCATCGCGCAGAAGTACACCTCGTCGGAGCGGCTGGCCATCAACGGCGGTTCGAACGGCGGTCTGCTGGTCGGTGCCTGCGAGGTGCAGCGTCCGGACCTCTATGCGGTGTGCCTGCCGCAGGTCGGCGTGATGGACATGCTGCGCTACCACAAGTTTACGATCGGTTGGGGCTGGGCCGTCGAGTACGGTTCGTCGGACAACGAGGAGCAGTTCCCCTACATCTATAAATACTCGCCGCTGCACAATATCAAGGAGGGCGTGAAGTATCCCGCCACGCTGGTGATGACGGCCGACCACGACGACCGCGTCGTCCCGGCCCACTCGTTCAAGTTCGCCGCCCAGATGCAGCACTGCCAGGCCGGGGAGGCTCCGGTGCTGATCCGCATCGAGTCGAAGGCCGGACACGGGGCCGGGAAACCCACCTCGAAGCGCATCGACGAGGCGGCCGACATGTATGCATTCCTCTTCCAGAATATCGGGGTGCCCTATCGGCCGGTCGGGGAGTAGCAATCCCGGAAACAGCGCACGACGGAACGTCGCACGGGCGGCGGGAACGTTGTCGAATATTGAAGGTTAGGTTAACAGGAAAAATATGAAGGTCTACAAATTCGGAGGCGCGTCGGTGCGGAATGCCGACGGGGTGAGAAACCTGCGCCAGATCATCGACGAGGAACAGCATCTCTTCATCATCGTTTCGGCGATGGGCAAGACGACGAACGCCCTGGAAAAGGTGTTCGAAGGGCTCCAAAAGGGCGATAAACAGCAGTCGCTGGACCACATCGGCCAGCTGCGCGAATACCATGCGGAGATCATCGACGACCTGTGGCACGAACCCAAACGCCTGGAAAAGGTCGACGCGCTGTTCGACGAACTGCAACGGGTCGCCACGCAGACGGCTTACCGCGCGGAGGATGCCGAGCTGTGGTACGATACGATCGTGGCCTACGGCGAGCTGGTCTCGACGACGATCATCTCCGAGTACCTGAACTGTGCCGGCGTTCCGAACCGCTGGATCGACATGCGCCGCTGCTTCGTCACGGAGCAGCGTCACAAGGATGCGGGAGTCGACATCGGAGCCTCGGCGCCCCGCCTGCGGGAGGCCGTGGCGGGCGGTCCCGAAACGGTCTTCATCGGTCAGGGATTCATCGGCGGGGCGCCCGACGGAACGACCACGACGCTCGGACGCGAAGGTTCGGACTATTCGGCGGCCGTGGCGGCGAACATCCTCGATGCCGAGTCGATGTCGGTATGGAAGGATGTCGACGGCGTGCTGAATGCCGATCCGAAGATCTTCCCCGACGCCGTGCAGATCGCCGAGCTGAACTACCTCGATACGATCGAACTGGCGTACAGCGGCGCGCAGATCATCCACCCGAAGACCATCAAGCCGCTGCAAAACAAGAATATACCGCTCTATGTGCGGCCTTTCGGCGACAAGCGCAAGCCCGGAACGGTGATCCGCGGACTGTCGGCTCCGGTCGACGTGCCGATCCTGATCCTGAAAAAGGACCAGGTGTTGCTGACGATCCGTTCGCGGGACTTCTCGTTCGTGCTGGAAGAGAAGTTCGCAACGATCTTCTCGCTGCTGGAACGCTTCCGCATCAAGACCAACCTGATCCACAACTCGGCGGTGAATCTGAGCCTTTGCGTCGACAATTCGTGGCACATCGACGAGGCGGTCGAGGCGCTGCGCGAGTCGGGTTTCGACGTGATGAAGTCCGAGAACATGGAACTGCTCACCGTGCGCGGCTATACCGACGAACTGTGGCGGCGCTATGCCCGCGGTCCGCAGGTCTTCATCCGGCAGGCTACGCAATCCACGGTGCGCATCGTCCGCAAGAAGGAGGGGCGCTATTGATCCCCGCCGATCCGAAAACAGAAAGGAGAGTCCATCAATGCGGACTCTCCTTTTTTCTTTACGGGCTCTTCCCGGCTTTTTGGGGCTGGCCTGCCCCCCCCCTTGTTTCGCCTGCGGCCCCTCCTTGCCTGCGGCCCCTCCTTGCCTGCGGCCCACTCCTTGTCTGCGGCCCACTCCTTGCCTGCGTCCCCTTTTCGCCTGCGGCCGGCCCCTTGCCCCTTCCGTTCAAAAACGCTCCTGACGGAGCCGGTGCAGGATGCCGAGGACGGAATTCTCCTTGATCTGCCCGCGGCGCTTCATGTCGAGGATCGTGCGCGCGATGTAGCGTTCGATGTCGCGTTGGAGACTCTTGTAGAGCGGGCATTTCGTGTAGTTCTCGTTGTCGAGCAGCACGTCGCGGATCGACCGCAGCGAATTGGTGTAGTTCGACATCTCGTTTTTCAGCGCCACGCCCTGTTTCTGCGAGGCCGTGATCCGGGCGATCGACATCGCCCGCAGTTTCTCGCATACGGTGTTCAGCAGGATCATCACCACGTTGTCCATGAGCGTGTGGCCGTGCATGAAGAGATACGTGTTCTCGGGCTTCACGCCCCGCTGTCGGATCTGCTCCTCGAACTCCTTCATCGGTTCGATCATCTTCGGGTTGCGGCGCCGCAGCAGCTCCTCGCGTTTGGCGACGTTGCGCCGCAGCCATTCGAGGGTCCGCTCGCCGTTGTTCTCGATTTCGAGGTAGCCCAGGCGCACCGACGACTTGAAGTCGATGAGCGGGAAGACGTTCTCCGAGGAGAGCTGCGCCGAGAAGGCATACCAGAGGAAAAGCGGGTAGATGATGCACGAATAGGCGTGCAGGAACTTCACGAAATCGAAGATCCGCGTGTCGTTCTTCGTGGCCTTGACGCAGACGTTGTGGAGCGAAGGGGCGTAGCAGAGGTAGTTTTCGGTGGCGTAGGCGTAGGTGTGGAACATGAACTTGGCCGCAGCGACCTCGCGCGACTGTTCGGTACGCCCGGCGAAGAGGTAGTCGAAGTCCGAGTCGACGCAGAGGATCATCTCTTCGGACGACTGGGGGATCATCCCCATGAGGACCTTCTTGCCCTTCGGGAGGTCGCCCCGGTCGGGCACCGAGATCTCGAAACGCAGGTAGGGGTTGTGAAAATGGTCGAAGATCCCGCGCCAGAAGGCCACGTCCTCATACCCCTCGACATAGACCCTCACCAGCCGCTGATTGGGGTCGGCGGGCAACGGTTGCGGCAGGTCGGCGGGCGATGCCGGATGCGCGAACGGGTTCATGCGTCGCAGTTTGTCGCGGAACTTCTTGGCCATACGCTTACAAAGATAAATATTTTCGTATTTTTGTGCAAAATAAAGCGCCCGAAGCGACGTTTTATTCCTACCATCCGAACAACATTTTTTTATGGCTGACAACGACTGGAAATCACGGCTCGGAATGGTCTACTCGACCAACCCCGACTTCGAATACGAAACCGACGAGGAGCCCGAAGCGGAGACGCTTCCCCCGCAACGGCAGGAGCTGCGCGTGTGGCTCGACCGCAAGCAGCGCGCCGGGAAGGTCGTGACGCTCGTGAAGGGGTTCGTGGGGCGCGACGAGGACCTGCAAGCCCTGGCGCGCCTGCTCAAAACGAAATGCGGCGTCGGCGGGGCCGCCAAGCAGGGCGAAATCCTCATCCAGGGCGACCACCGCGACCGGATCGTCGAAATACTCACCCGCAGCGGCTACCGCTGCAAAAAGGCCGGTTCCTGACGTGCGCCGGTCGCTGTTTCTGCTGCTCGTGGCCCTGTGTACGCTCTTCGGCATGCACCGTGCCGCCGCGCAGTACTACACCTGGGGCTCGGAGCCCCCGCAGAAGTGGTCGACGATCCGCACGCCCGACGTGCGGATGATCTATCCCGATACGGTTTCGGCGCTCGCCCGGCGGACGCTCTTCTACATCCGCACCGTGCAGCCCGACATCTCCTATGGATTCCGCCGCGGGCCGATGCGCATCCCGTTCGTCATGCATCCCGAAAACTTCCAGTCGAACGGTCTGGTGATGTATCTCCCGAAGCGCGTGGAGTTCCTCACCTCGCCGGCCGTCGACGGCTATTCGATGCCGTGGTGCAAACAGCTCGTGGCCCACGAGTACCGCCATGCCGTGCAGTACAACAACCTCGACCGGGGCGTGATCCGCGTGTTGAGCTGGCTGCTCGGACAGCAGGGCTCGACCATCGGACTGCTGTGCCTGCCGATCTGGGCCATGGAGGGCGATGCCGTGATGTCCGAGACGATGATGTCGTCGTTCGGGCGGGGGCTGCAACCCTCCTTCTCGATGGCCTACCGCGCGATGGGCAGCGTCGGCCGCGACTGCCGCAACATCGACCGCTGGTTCTGCGGCTCCTACCGCGACTACATCCCCGACCACTACGAACTGGGCTATCAGATCTGCTCCTATGCCTGGGCGCGTTACGATGAGAACATTTGGGACCGCGTGGCATGGTACGGCGCGCGCAACCCCTACCTGCTGGCCACGACCCGGATCGCGCTGGAAAAGTATTACGATACGAATGTCAGCAAGCTGTTCCGCGAAACGTTCGACACGCTGGAACGCTTCTGGGACTCCCTGCCGAAGGTGAGCGACAGCGCGCGGCCGCTCGTCGGGCTTCCCGAACGAAACCATACGACCTACCAGTGGCCGCTGCCGCTGGGCGATACGGCGGTGCTGGCCGTCAAGACCGACCTGGGGCACGTGTCCCGCTTCGTGCGCATCGACCGCCGCACGGGCGAGGAGCAGACGATCGCCTCGACGGGGTTGATCTCCACGCGCCCGACGCTGGGCAACGGCCGCATCTGGTGGACCGAATACCGGCGTTCGCTGCTCTTCGAACAGCGGGTCAACTCGCAGCTCTGCTGGATGAATCTTGCGGACGGACGCCCCCGGACGGCCGGGCATGCCCGACGGGTGCTCTATCCCACGGCAACGCCCGACGAACTGGGATGGGTCGAATACAGCCCCGACGGCCGCTATACGGTGGCCGTGCGGCGTAACGGTGCCGGGGAGCAGCGCTTCGCGGCACCCGACGGCAAGGAGCTGCACGGCCTGGCGTGGGACGACCTGACGCGCGCCTGGTATGTGCTGGTGACCGACGACAGCGGCATGTGGATCGGACGCATCGATGCCGAGGGGCTGCACGCCGTGACCGAAGGGGCCTACATCACGCTCTCGGATCTGCGGGCCGGGGACGGACGGCTCTATTACGGCTCGATCGCCTCGGGCAAGGACGAAGCCCACTGTTACGATCTGACGACCGGGCGCGAATACCGCATCACGACCTCCGCCTACGGCTCCTTCGATCCGGCGCCGGCCGGCGGGGAGCTGCTCGTGACGACCTACGACCGGCGGGGCTATCGTGTGGCGGAACAGCCGACCGACAGCGCGCTGATTCCCGTGGCGCCGTCGCGGCTGCCGGTGAACCTCGTCAACCCGGAGCGCCGGCGCTGGGAGGTGGTGAATCTCGATACGGTGCGGTTCACGGCGGCGGACTCAACGGCCCAGAGCCGCGATTTCCGGGCGAAACGCTATCGGAAAGTGCCCAATCTGATCAATGTACACAGCTGGATGCCCGTGGCGTTCAATCCCTTCTCGCTGGTCGACGAGCAGGCGATCGACCTGAATGCCGGCGTCACGCTCATCTCGCAGAACCTCCTCTCGAACACCGAGTCCTACGCCTCCTACGGCTGGAACCGCCACGAAGGCTCGCTCGTGAACCTCGGCGTGCGCTACTTCGGACTGGGCGTGCGCTTCGATCTCGACGCCTCCTACGGCGGCAACCAGCTCTTCTATTCGCTCGGGCAGTACAACGCCCAGACCGGGAAATACGAGTACCAGTCGCGTCCCGCCCCCGACAAATACTACTCCGTGGGGCTGACGGCCTCGCTGCCGCTCTGTTTCCAGCGCGGATACCGCACGCGGCAGCTTACGGTGTCGGCCGGCTGGAACTACTCGAACGGCATGGTCGCCGATCTGGACGAGATCCGCTGGGGCGATAACGGCGGGATCACCAACATCCAGCACATCGGTTTCCGCAAGGGCCTGCACAAGGTGGCCTTCGGCGTGGGATTTTCGGACCAGGTGCGGCTCGCGCACCGCGACTTCGCGCCCCGGTGGGGCTATACCCTCGTGACGAACTACACGTTCAACCCCGCGGACCGCTATTTCAGCGATCTGATCTCGTTCTACGGCCAGACCTACCTGCCGGGCGTCGCCCCGCACCATTCGCTCTCCGTGGCCGCGACCTACCAGACATCGGTCGGCGGCTACAAGTTCCCGGGCGGCTATGCCCCGTTGAGCTACAAGTCCACGCGCCTCATTCCGCGGGGCTTCACCTCGGCCGACATCGTCTCGAACAACTACACGGCCGGCGAACTCAACTACCGGCTGCCGCTCTGCTATCCCGAGGGCGGCATCGGTTCGGTGATCTACATCAAGCGCATCCGCCTGAACATCGGCGGCGACTACGCCCGCTTCCGCACCCCCGGAAGCCGCGGACTGATCTGGCGCCGGATCTGGTCGGCGGGCGGCGACGTCTCGTTCGATTTCAACCTCTTCCGGCAGCCGGCTTCGGCCACCTCCTCCTTCACGGTCTCCTGCTACCGCCCGTCGAACGGAGGCGTCTGGGTCGGCGCTTCGCTCGGACTGCCGTTTTAAATGATTAGTCGGGAATATTTTGTATCTTTGCCGCAAAATCGGATGTATGGTACAGCGTAAAAAGTCGGGAATCAGCCCGAAGGCGATAAAATGGATCTGGATCGTGGCCTTCGCGCCCTTCGTGCTGGTGGGCGTGCTGCTGCTGCTCACGGCCCTCGGTACGTTCGGGCGCATGCCCTCGTTCGAGGAGCTGGAAAACCCCCGCAGCAACCTCGCTACGGAGATCTACTCCGAAGACGGCAAGGTCCTCGGCACGTTCTTCGTGCAGAACCGCTCCTACGTGCAGTACGCCGACCTCTTCCCGGCGGATTCGACGCTCCACATCCGCCTCGACGGACACGAGGTGCCGCCGATCGTCGCGGCGCTCATCGCCACCGAGGACGCGCGCTTCCGCAGCCATTCGGGTATCGACATCCCCTCGCTGGCGCGTGTGGCCGTGAAGACCGTGCTGTTGCAGAACACCTCGCAGGGCGGCGGCTCGACCATCACGCAGCAGCTGGCCAAGAACCTCTTCCCGCGCGATACGGGCAACCGGGGACGGCTGGGACGGATGGCCAAACTCGTCACCGCGAAACTCAAAGAGTGGATCACCGCCCTCAAACTCGAATACAACTATACGAAGGAGGAGATCGCCGCCATGTACCTCAATACGGTGGAGTACGGCTCGAACGCCTACGGCATCAAGTCGGCGGCCCACACCTTTTTCAACAAGGAACCCCACGAACTCAACGTGCAGGAGGCCGCGGTGCTGGTCGGCGTGGTGAACGCCCCGACGCGCTACTCGCCCGTGCGGAATCCGGAAAACGCCCTGGCGCGCCGCAATCTGGTCCTCTCGCGCATGGCGGAGGCCGGCGCCCTGACCCGCGCCCAGCGTGACTCGATTGCGGCCCTCCCCATCGTGCTGAACTACAAGCCCGTGTCGCACAACGAGGGCTCGGCGACCTACTTCCGCGAGATGCTCCGCCTGGTGATGAACGCCGAACGCCCGAAGCGCAGCCAGTTCTACAACGAATGGGACTATGACCAGGCGGTGAAGGAGTACGAGGAGAACCCCCTCTACGGCTGGTGCCACAAGAACACCAAGGCCGACGGCACGCCCTACAACATCTACCGCGACGGACTGAAAATCTATACGACGATCAACTCCCGGATGCAGGCCTATGCCGAACAGGCCGTGCAGAAGCAGATGGAGACGGTCATCCAACCCAAGATGGATGCGCAGTACCGCAATACGAAGGTGCTGTTCCTCGATACGGACCGCACCGAACGCGACCGGATCATGCGTCAGGCGATCCGCTACTCGGACCGTTACCGGGAGATGAAGGAGGCCGGGTGCGGCGAGAAGGAGATCCTGGCGTCGTTCGACAGGCCCTGCGCGATGAAGGTCTTCACCTACAAGGGCGAGCGCGATACGCTGATGACGCCGCGCGACTCGATCCTCCACCACAAGCGCATCATGCGCGCCGCAATGGTGGCGATGGATCCCCGCACGGGGGCGGTCAAGGCATACGTCGGCGGTCCGAACTTCCGCTACTTCAAGTATGACATGGCCAAGCAGGGCAAGCGGCAGATCGGTTCGACGATCAAGCCCTTCGTCTATACGTTCGCCATCGACCATCTGGGATTCACCCCCTGCACGATGGTCCCGAACCTGCCGACGACGATCGAGACGGCCAACGGCACGGCCTGGTCGCCGAAGGAGGCCGGACGCGTCGAGTACGACGGTGTGCTGCATCCGCTGCGCTGGGGCCTGGCCCGCAGCCGCAACAACTATTCGGCCTGGATCATGAAGCAGGCCAAGCAGCCCGAGGCCGTGGCCGACTTCATCCACAACATGGGTATCCGCAGCTACATCGATCCGGTTCCGGCGCTGTGCCTCGGAACCTCGGAATCGAACGTCTACGAGATGGTCAGCGCCTTCTCGACCTTCGCCAACGAGGGCGTGCACACGGATCCGATCTTCGTGACGCGCATCGAGGACCGTCAGGGCAACCTCATCGCGACGTTCATCCCGCAGTCGCAGGACGCCATCAGCGAACGCACGGCCTATACGATGCTGACGATGTTGCAGGGCGTGGTCAATGCCGGAACGGCCGGGCGTCTGAAATGGCAGTTCGGGTTGACCGACATGGAGATCGGCGGCAAGACCGGTACGTCGAACAAGAACCGCGATGCGTGGTTCATGTGCGTGGCGCCGCGGCTGGTGGCCGGAGCATGGGTCGGCGGCGAGGATCAGTCCGTGCACTTCATCTCGGGCGGCGAGGGCAGCGTGGCGGCCCTTCCGATCGTCGGGGAGTTCATGAAGCGCGTCTATGACGACGGTCGGCTGGGCGTCAGCCGTACGGATCAGTTCGTGCGGCCGCCGATGATGCCCCGTTACGACTGTGAGGACGAAATGGAGGCTGCCGACACGGAGACTACGGAGGACGACGACTTCTTCGATTGACACCCGCATCCTGTCCGGACCCCGGGCGCCGCTCCGCCCGGCTCCGGAAACTCCCTGTCCCGGACGAAATTACGCGAGCAGGGGTTGTTTTCTAAAAATTTTTACTATCTTTGTCCGGAAGGTTTGCCCGCCAAACCGATTAAACGAAACGAACCATGAAAATTGCCATCGTGGGCGCCAGCGGCGCCGTGGGTCAGGAGTTCCTGAAAATTCTCGAAGAGCGCGATCTTCCGATCGACGAACTGCTCCTGTTCGGCTCCGAACGGAGTGCCGGACGCAGCTACCGTTTCCGCGGCAGGGAGATCACCGTCAAACTGCTGCAACACAACGACGACTTCAAGGGGGTGGATTTCGCCCTCACGTCGGCCGGAGCCGGCACGTCGCGTGAGTTTGCCGAAACGATTACCAAATACGGCGCCGTGATGATCGACAATTCGAGCGCCTTCCGCATGGATGCCGACGTGCCCCTGGTGGTCCCGGAGGTCAACCCCGGAGATGCGAAGAACGCCCCGCGGCGGATCATCGCCAATCCGAACTGTACGACGATTCAGATGGTCGTGGCCTTGCAGGCCATCGAGAACCTTTCGCACATCCGCCGCGTGCACGTGTCGACCTACCAGTCGGCCAGCGGCGCCGGGGCCTCGGCCATGGCCGAACTGGTGGAGCAGTACGCCGAACTGGGCGCCGGCAAGGAGCCTACGGTCGAGAAGTTCGCCTTCCAGCTGGCCTACAACGTCATCCCGCATATCGACGTCTTCACGGAGAACGACTATACGAAGGAGGAGATGAAGATGTTCCACGAGACGCGCAAGATCATGCACTCGGACATCCGCGTCTCGGCGACCTGTGTGCGTGTCCCGGTGATGCGCGCCCACTCGGAGAGCATCTGGCTCGAAACCGAACGCCCGGTATCGGTGGAGGAGGCCCGCGAGGCCTTCTCGAAGGCCGAAGGGGTCGTGCTGATGGATGATCCCGCCGGCAAGGTCTACCCGATGCCGCTGTTCATCGCCGGCAAGGACCCCGTCTACGTGGGCCGCATCCGCAAGGACCTGACCTCGGAGAACGGTCTGGCGTTCTGGTGCGTGAGCGACCAGATCAAGAAGGGGGCTGCGCTCAACGCCGTGCAGATCCTCGAAACGCTGCTCTGATCGGCCGGATCTCCGATTCCCGCCCGGCCTTGCTGGACGCCGCAGGCGGGAGAGCGGCCGCCTTTGTCGAAACGACGCCCGGAGTTCCGTGGGGAACCCCGGGCGTCGGTCGTTTTATCGGCATGGAGCGTCGGGTCAGATCTTCTCCAACTCGACGGTGAAGTGGCGCAGGATCGGCGCTTCGAAGGTGATGCGGTAGCCGGTGGTGATCTCCGCACGGCGTTCGTAGATGTTGCGGCACGCCGCGGCGATCACGCGGATGTGGTTGTCCGTGTAGACGCGGCGCGGGATGGCCAGACGGAGGAGTTCGAGCGCCGGGTAGCGGTTTTCGTGCGTCTCGGGATCGCGGTCCGCGAGGATCGAGCCGATCTCCACGCCCCGGATGCCCGCTTCGAGATAGAGCTCCACGGCCAGCGTCTGGGCGATGAACTGCTCCTTCGGGAGGTTCGGAAGCACCCGCTTGGCGTCGATGAAGATCGCGTGCCCTCCGGCCGGACGCTGGTACGGAACGCCGTACTCGTCGAGCAGGTCGCCCAGCAGCTTCACTTGACGGATCCGCGCGTCGAGCTGTTCGAACTCCGTATTCTCGTCCAGTCCCACGGCCAGGGCGTCCATGTCGCGCCCCGACATGCCGCCGTAGGTGACATAACCCTCGTACATGATGCAGAAGGATTTGGCCCGGGTGAAGAGCTCCTCGGAACGCATGGCCACGAAACCGCCCATGTTCACCACGCCGTCCTTCTTGGCCGAGATGGTCATGATGTCGGCATACTGGTAGATCTCGCGCACGATCTCCTTGATCGACTTGTCGGCATAGCCCTCCTCGCGCGTCTTGATGAAGTAGGCGTTTTCGGCGAAGCGCGCCGAGTCGATGAGCAGGGGCACGCCGTAGCGGCGGCACACCTCGGCCGTCTCGCGGATGTTGCGCATCGAAACGGGCTGACCCCCGGCCGTGTTGTTGGTGATGGTCAGCACCACGCACGGGATCTTCTCGCGCGGGTTTTCGCGCAGCACCTTTTCCAGTTTGGCCGTGTCCATCTCGCCCTTGAAGGGGATTTCGAGCTGCGTGTCGGCCGCGGCGTCGATCGTGCAGTCCACGGCGTGGCAGCGGCGGAACTCGATGTGGCCCTTCGTGGTGTCGAAGTGCGAGTTGCCGGGGACGATGTCGCCTTCGCGGAGCAGGGCCGAGAAGATCACGTTCTCGGCGGCGCGCCCCTGGTGGGTCGGCAGGAACCACGGCATGTCGAAGAGTCGTTCGATGACGGCTTTCAGCCGGAAATAGGACGAAGCCCCGGCGTAGCTCTCGTCGCCGGTCATCATCGCCGCCCACTGGCGGTCGGACATCGACCCCGTGCCGGAGTCGGTCAGCAGGTCGATCGTCACCTGATCGGCGCGGAGTTTGAAGAGGTTGTAGCGGGCTTCGCGGATCCAGGCTTCGCGCTCCTCGCGCGTGGAGGTGCGGATGGCCTCGGTCATCTTGATCTTGTAGGGTTCGGCATAGGGTAGTTTCATGGTTGTGACGATTGATTGGTTTTTCAACCAAAAATACGAAATTTTTTCGAGATTTTGCAGTTCGGGCATTCAATTTGTCGGCATCGGAAGCGAATTGCAGAAAAACTGAAAAATGACCGTACCTTTTTTATTTCCGATTCTCATGCTGATGACCGCCATGACCGACACTGTGACCGATTCCCGTTTCGAGCCCCGCGAACTGCCCTATGACTACGGGGCGCTGGCGCCGTACCTCTCCGAGGAGACGATGCGCTTTCACCACGACAAACACTATGCGAGCTATGTGGCCAAACTCAACGAACTACTGCTCGATTCGCCGCTGGCCGGACAGCCGCTCGAAGACATCCTCCTCGCGGCCGACGGCCCGCTCTACAACAATGCCGCACAGGCCTGGAACCATGCGTTCTTTTTCGAACAGCTCTCGCCGCAGCCGCAGCGGGAGCCGTCGCCCGAACTGCGTGCGGCCATCGACCGCGACTTCGGATCGCTCGATGCCCTCGTAACCCGCATGAATCAGGCTGCCGCGGGGTTGTTCGGTTCGGGATGGGTGTGGCTGGCCGCCGACCGGCAGGGGCATCTGTCGATCCTCGCCGAGCCGAATGCCGGGAATCCCCTCCGCAAGGGGCTCATCCCGCTGCTGGGAATCGACGTCTGGGAGCACGCCTACTACATCGACTACCGCAACCGGCGCGCCGATGCCGTCGCGGCACTCTGGAACGTCGTCGACTGGCGCTGCGTCAGCGACCGCTACGCCCGCCGCTGACCGACGCGAAGCACGTCCGCCCCGGGCGGCGTGTGCGCGGGGAGCGTCCGCAGATGCGGGCGCTCCCCGCGTGTCGTCCGGAGCCCGGGAACCGGCCTGCGGAGCCGCCTTCCCGCCGGGAATGGGACTTTTTTTGAAATTTTTTGGTCTGCCGGTTCGTTTTTCTGCCCGAAAGAGCGTATCTTCGCAGCGTGAAATGCCGCTGATCCGATGGTGGAGAGAATTCAATACTTGCTGATTCTGTCGCTCTTCGTGCTGACGGGGAGCCTGGAGGAGATCTCTGTCCGCGACGAGCTCCGCGAGGTCCATCCCGTGTTGACCCAGCCGGCGGATCAGGAGGTCGCAGCCGCGGTTCGCAACTACCTGTCGGCCTGGACTCATACCTGTGATTTTCAAGCAGAAACTCCGGTCGTATCCCTCGATCACAAATTCGTCGTACGGCAGCGTGCTGCCGTACGCTCGGCCGTCGAATCCGCATTCGGAGTCCGCATTGCCGCCTGCACCGCGCCGCCGCGTCCCTATGGCAGCCCGGTGGACTACTATGTCTTTTCCCTCGGGCGCATTCTGATTTAGCCGTCCCGCGCCGCAATCCTCGGGCACAGGCCCTTCTGCAGATGCGGCGCACCTTCCGAATCCCGGATCCCGGAACCGTGCGGCCCGGAATCAAGTCGCCGTTGAATCCATAAAACAGCTATCATACCATGTATTTTACGCTTTTGGTGGTCGTCATCCTGACGGCCATTGCGCTGGTCGCCGTCGCGCTGGGGATTGCCCGCGCCATCTCGCCCCGCTCGTACAACCCCCAGAAGGGCGAAGCCTACGAGTGCGGAATCCCGACGCGCGGACGTTCGTGGATGCAGTTCAAGGTGGGATACTACCTCTTCGCCATCCTCTTCCTGATGTTCGACGTCGAGACGGTCTTCCTCTTCTCGTGGGCCGTCGTCGTGCAGGACCTCGGCACCTACGGGCTGGTCAGCATCCTGTTCTTCTTGATTGTTTTGATTTTGGGCCTGGCCTACGCCTGGCGGAAAGGAGCTTTGGAATGGAAGTGAAGAATCCCCGCATCAAGTCGATGAAGTACGAGGACTTCAACGACAACGAGTACATCGAGTCGATGGTCCGCGAGCTGCGCGAGAACGGTACGAACGTCGTCGTGGGTTGCCTCGACGAGGTGATCGAATGGGGCCGCAGCAACAGCCTCTGGCCGCTGACCTTCGCGACGAGCTGCTGCGGCATCGAGTTCATGGCCGTGGGCGCCGCACGCTACGATTTTGCCCGCTTCGGGTTTGAAGTCGCCCGCGCCTCCCCGCGTCAGGCCGACTTCATCATGGTCGCCGGAACCATCACCCACAAGATGGCCCCCGTGCTGAAACGCCTCTACGACCAGATGGCCGATCCGAAGTACGTCATCGCCACGGGCGGCTGCGCCATCAGCGGCGGCCCCTTCAAGAAGTCGTACCACGTGGTCAACGGCGTGGACAAGATCCTGCCCGTCGACGTCTACATCCCGGGCTGCCCGCCGCGCCCCGAGGCGATGCTCTACGGACTGATGCAGTTGCAGCGCAAGGTCAAGGTGCAGCGCTTCTTCGGCGACGTGAACCGCCAGATCGACCGCCGGGAGTACGAGGAGCTGCTGCGCCGCGACCTGACGGCCGAAAAGAACGAACTCAATGTCGAAAAAGATGCGAACCATGAACAATAATCTGAAAGAGAGGATCACGGCGTGGGAACCCGCCGCCGTGTGGTCGGAGGGCGGTGACGGCCGCTTCACCGTGCCGGCGGAGCGCTTCCGCGATCTGGCCGTGCGGCTCCGGGCCGAGGGCTTCGATTTCCTGCGCAGCCTCACCGGCATGGACTGGGGCGAGGAGGGCTTCGGCGTGGTCTACCACCTCGAATCGACCGCCACGGGCGAGAACGTCGTCCTGCGGACCGTGACCCCGGACCGGGAGAATCCGGTGCTGGCGTCGGTCTGCGACCTCTGGAAGGGCGCCGAACTGAACGAACGCGAGGCGTTCGACTACTTCGGGATCCGCTTCCTGAACCACCCCGACATGCGGCGTCTGTTCCTGCGCGACGACTGGGTGGGATACCCCCTGCGCAAGGACTATGACCCGGCGCAGAACCCCCTGCGCATGAGCAACGAGGTGGCCCGCGACAGTACGGCGTCGTTCGAGCTGATGCCCGACGGCAGCATCATCCGCAAGCGCAACGTCCTCTTCGAGGAGGAGGAGTACGTCATCAACATCGGCCCCCAGCACCCGGCGACGCACGGCGTGCTGCGCTTCCGCGTCTCGCTCGAAGGCGAGATCATCCGCAAGCTCGACGCCCACTGCGGCTACATCCACCGCGGCATCGAGAAGATGTGCGAGGAGCTGACCTACCCCCAGACGCTGGCCCTGACCGACCGGCTCGACTACCTCGGCGCGGCGCAGAACCGCCATGCACTCTGCATGTGCATCGAGAAGGGGCTGGGCGTGGAGGTCCCGGAGCGCGTGCAGTACATCCGCACGATCATGGACGAGTTGCAGCGCATCGATTCGCACCTGCTCTTCTTCTCGTGTCTCTGCATGGACATGGGTGCCCTGACGGCCTTCTTCTACGGATTCCGCGACCGCGAAAAGGTCCTCGACATCCTGGAACAGACCACCGGAGGGCGTCTGATCCAGACCTATAACACGATCGGCGGCGTGCAGGCCGACATCCATCCCGACTTCGTGCGCAAGGTCAAGGCGTTCATCGCCTACATGCGTCCGACGCTGCGCGAGTACCACGAGGTCTTCACCGGCAACGTCATCGCGCAGGAGCGTCTGAAAGGCACCGGCGTGCTGTCGCGCGAGGATGCCATTTCGTTCGGCGCCACGGGCGGCACGGGACGCGCCTCGGGCTGGGCCTGCGACGTGCGCAAACGCCATCCCTACGCCGCCTACGGCAAGGTGCAGTTCAACGAGGTGCTCTTCTCGGAGGGCGACTGCTTCGCCCGCTACATGGTCCGCATGCGCGAGATCGAGCAGAGCATGGACATCATCGAACAGCTGATCGACAACATCCCCGAGGGCGACTGGCAGGTGAAGATGAAGCCCGTGATCCGCATCCCCGAAGGCAGCTACTACGCCGCCGTCGAGGGGAGCCGCGGCGAGTTCGGGGTCTTCATCGAGAGCCGGGGCGACAAGTACCCCTACCGGATGAAGTTCCGCTCGACGGGCCTGCCGCTGGTGGCCTGTCTGGACACCATCGCCCGCGGGACGAAGATCGCCGACCTGATCGCCATCGGCGGAACGCTCGACTATGTGGTTCCCGATATTGACCGTTGAATGCAAAACCCGAAGAGACTATGTTTGATTTCAGTCTGATTACGAACTGGGTCCACGGTCTGCTGACCTCGTGGATGCCGCTGGGGCTGGCGATTTTCCTCGAATGCGTGATCGTCGGCGTCTGTCTGCTGCTGCTGTACGCCGTGATCGCCATCGTGATGATCTTCATGGAACGCAAGGTCTGTGCGGCGTTCCAGTGCCGGCTGGGCCCGATGCGCGTGGGCCCGTGGGGTACGGTGCAGGTCTTCTGCGACGTCGTCAAGATGTTGACCAAGGAGATCATCACCGTCCGCCATTCGGACCGATTCCTCTACAACCTCGCGCCCTACATCGTCATCCTGGCCTCGGTGCTGGCCTTCGCCTGCCTGCCCGTCTCGCGCGGGTTGGAGATCCTCGACTTCAACGTCGGCGTCTTCTTCCTGATGGCCGCCTCGTCGATCGGCGTGGTCGGCATCCTGCTCGCCGGATGGAGCTCGAACAACAAGTATTCGCTCATCGGTGCCATGCGCAGCGGCGCACAGATGATCTCCTATGAATTGTCGATCGGCCTGTCGATCCTCACGATCGTCGTGCTGACCGATACGATGCAGTTTTCGGAGATCGTCGAACGGCAGGCCGACGGCTGGTTCCTCTTTAAGGGCCACATCCCGGCGATCATCGCCTTCGTGATCTACCTTATCGCGGGCAACGCCGAGGTCAACCGCGGTCCGTTCGACCTCCCGGAGGCCGAATCGGAGTTGACGGCCGGTTACCACACCGAGTATTCGGGCATGCACTTCGGCCTCTTCTACGTCGCCGAGTTCGTCAACCTGTTCATCATCTCGGGCGTCGCGGCCACGATCTTCCTCGGGGGCTGGATGCCGCTGCACATCCCCGGCTGGGAGGGTTTCAACACGGTGATGGACTACATTCCGGGCTTCGTGTGGTTCTTTGCCAAGGCCTTCTTCGTGGTGTGGCTGCTGATGTGGATCAAGTGGACCTTTCCGCGGCTGCGCGTCGACCAGATCCTGACCCTCGAATGGAAATACCTCGTGCCGATCGGACTGGTGAACCTGCTGTTGATGGTCATTGTCGTCGTATTCAAACTGCATTTCTGATTATGAGCTATATCAAAGGACTCTTCCAGGGGATCGGCAGCCTGGCTACGGGCCTGAAAGTTACTTTCAGGGAGTTCTTCACGCCGAAGGTCACCGAGCAGTACCCCGAGAACCGGGCGACGCTGCGGATGTACGACCGCTTCTGCGGCGAACTGACCATGCCGCACGACGCCGAAGGGCGCAACAGGTGCATCGCCTGCGGGCTCTGTCAGGCGAACTGCCCGAACGGCACGATCCGCCTTACGACCGAGATGGTCACCGATCCCGAAACGGGAAAAACCCGAAAACGCCTCGTACGCTACGAGTACGATCTGGGTTCGTGCATGTTCTGCCACCTGTGCGTGAACAGTTGCCCAACGGGCGCCATCCGCTTCTCCCAGAAGTTCGAACACGCGGTCTTCACCCGCGAAAAACTCGTCAAACAACTCAACCGCTAAGCCATGGAGATCACACTCGAACTGATCGTTTTCATCATTCTTGCGCTTTTTATCAGCGTGAATGCCGTGCTGGCCGTGACAACCAAACGTATTTTGCGTGCCGCGACCTATCTGCTGTTTGTGTTGTTCGGCACGGCCGGTATCTATTTCCAACTCAACTATTCGTTCCTCGGGGCCGTGCAGCTGCTGATCTATGCCGGCGGTATCACGGTGCTCTACGTCTTTTCGATTCTGCTGACGTCGAGCGAAGGCGACAAGACCTCCGACCTGAAGGGCTACAAACTCGTGGCGGGACTGATCGCCACGGTCGTGAGTCTGGGCATCTGCCTCTGGGTGATGCTCCGCCACGACTTCCTGCCCCAGCACTTCGAACACGGCGAACTCAACGTACAGGAGATCGGCCATGCGTTGATGAGCGCCGACAAATACGGTTACGTGCTGCCCTTCGAGGTCATCAGCGTGCTGCTGCTGGCCTGCATCGTCGGCGGCATCCTGATCGCCCGCAAACGCTAAAACCAGTACGGCTATGATCAAAATGGAATATTACCTCGTCGTCTCCACGATCCTGATGTTCGTGGGCATCTACGGCTTCGTCACGCGCCGCAACCTGCTGGCGATGCTGATCTCCGTGGAGCTGATCCTCAATTCGGTGGATATCAACTTCGTGGTCTTCAACCGTTTCCTCTTTCCGGAGCAGCTCGAAGGATTCTTCTTCACGCTCTTTGCCATCGGCGTGAGCGCCGCGGAGACCGCCGTGGCCATCGCCATCATCATCAACATCTACCGCAACATCCGCAACATCGAGGTCAAGAACCTGCGCGAGATGAAGTGGTAACCCGCTGCGAATGCTTATGGAATATACGATTCTGATTCTGTTGCTGCCCTTCGTGAGCTTCCTTCTGCTGGGACTCGCGGGCATGAAGCTCCGCCCCGCGGTGGCGGGGGCCATCGGAACGGCCGTGCTGGCCGTGGTGGCCGTGTTGAGCTATACGACCGCTTACGAATACTTCGCCGCCGGGCGCGATGCCGCCGGGGTCTTCCCGACCGTCATTCCGTGGAACACGGTCTGGCTGCCCATCGCGGGCGACCTGCACATCGATCTGGGCGTGCTGCTCGACCCGATCTCGGTGATGATGCTCGTGGTGATCTCCACCGTCTCGCTCATGGTCCACATCTACTCGCTGGGCTACATGAAGGGCGAGCGGGGCTTCCAGCGCTACTACGCCTTCCTGTCGTTGTTCACGATGAGCATGATGGGGCTGGTCGTGGCGACGAACATCTTCCAGATGTATCTCTTCTGGGAGCTGGTGGGCGTGAGCTCCTACCTCTTGATCGGCTTCTACTACACGAAGCCCGCGGCGATCGCCGCCTCGAAGAAGGCCTTCATCGTGACGCGCTTCGCCGATCTGGGCTTCCTCATCGGCATCCTCGTCTACGGTTACTACGCCGGGACCTTCACCTTCACGCCCGCCGCTGCGACGCTGGCTGCCGCCGGAGGGATGATCCCGCTGGCCCTGGGGCTGATGTTCGTCGGCGGTGCGGGCAAGAGCGCCATGTTCCCGCTGCACATCTGGCTGCCCGACGCCATGGAGGGCCCGACGCCCGTCTCGGCGCTGATCCATGCCGCGACGATGGTCGTCGCCGGGGTCTACCTCGTGGCGCGGATGTTCCCCCTCTTCATCGGCTACGCCCCCGAGGTGCTGCACTGGACGGCTTATATCGGGGCCTTCACGGCGCTGTACGCCGCCGTGGTGGCCTGCGTGCAGAGCGACATCAAGCGCGTGCTGGCATTCAGCACCATCTCGCAGATCGGCTTCATGATCGTGGCGCTCGGCGTCTGCACCTCGGCCGACCCCCATGCGGGCGGACTGGGGTACATGGCCTCGATGTTCCACCTCTTCACCCACGCGATGTTCAAGGCGCTGCTCTTCCTCGGCGCCGGTGCGATTATCCACGCCGTGCACTCGAACGAGATGTCGGCCATGGGCGGCCTGCGCAAGTACATGCCCGTGACGCATGCGACGTTCCTCGTGGCGTGCCTGGCCATCGCGGGCATCTGGCCGTTCAGCGGCTTCTTCTCGAAGGACGAGATCCTCACGGCCTGCTTCGCGTTCAGCCCCGTCGTGGGGTGGGTGATGACGGCCATCGCGGGCCTGACGGCCTTCTACATGTTCCGGCTCTACTACGGCATCTTCTGGGGACGTGAGAACCGCGAGCTCCACGCCGCACATACGCCCCACGAGGCGCCCCTGACGATGACGCTTCCGCTGCTGATCCTCGCCGCAGTGACCTGCGCGGCGGGTTTCATCCCCTTCGGACGCTTCGTCTCGGCCGACGGGATGGCCTACACGATCCACATCGACGGCGGGGTGGCTGCCGTGAGCCTCTGCGTGGCCGTGGCGGCCATTGCGCTGGCCACGTGGATGTACGCCCGTCGGGAGCAGCCCGTCGCCGATCGGCTGGCCCGGCGGTTCAGCGGCCTGCACCGCGCGGCCTGCCGCCGCTTCTATATCGACGAAATCTATCAGTTCATCACCCACCGGGTGATCTTCGCCTGCATCTCGACCCCGATCGCGTGGTTCGACCGCCACGTCGTCGACGGCTTCCTGAACCTGCTGGCCAGCGCCACGAACGGCGCCGCCTGCCTGATCCGCGAAATGCAGAGCGGCAGCGTGCAGCGTTACTGCATCTGGTTCCTCGGCGGTGCGCTGGGGCTGACGATCCTGATTCTTCTCATCTGCTAATCGGAACGCATTATGAATATCTTATCCCTGTTTCCTGCCGTCCCCCTGGTGATGATGCTGGGGTTGTGGCTCGCGAAGTCGCGGCGGCAGATCCACACCGTCATGGTGGCGGGATCGTCGGTGCTGCTGGCGTTGGCCGTCGTGCTCGTCTTCCGCTACCTCGGGCTGCGCGGGGCGGGTGAAACGGCCCAGATGCTCCTGACCGACAGCGTCGTCTGGTTCGCCCCGCTCAACATCCGCTACGCCGTGGGCGTCGACGGCATTTCGGTGGCCATGCTCCTGCTGTCGGCCATCATCGTCTTTACGGGCACCTTCGCCTCCTGGCAGATGCAGCAGGACGTAAAGGCCTATTTCCTCTGGTACTGTCTGTTGAGCGTCGGGGTCTTCGGATTCTTCATCTCGGTGGACCTCTTCACGATGTTCATGTTCTACGAGGTGGCGCTCATTCCGATGTACCTCTTGATCGGCGTCTGGGGCAGCGGCCGCAAGGAGTATTCGGCCATGAAGCTGACGCTGATGCTCATGGGCGGTTCGGCGCTGCTGCTGATCGGCATCCTCGGCATCTACTTCGGCGCCGGGGCCACGACGATGAACGTGCAGGAGATCGCCGCGCTGCACAACATCCCCGTCTCGCTGCAACGCATCTGGTTCCCGCTGGTCTTCGTCGGATTCGGCGTCCTGGGCGCCCTCTTCCCGTTCCACACGTGGAGCCCCGACGGCCACGCCTCGGCGCCGACAGCCGTCTCGATGCTCCACGCCGGGGTGTTGATGAAACTCGGCGGCTACGGCTGCTTCCGCGTGGCGATGTACCTGCTGCCCGACGCCGCCCATGAGTTGAGCTGGATCTTCATTATCCTGACGACGATTTCGGTGGTCTACGGCGCCTTCTCGGCCTGCGTGCAGACCGACCTGAAATACATCAACGCCTACTCCTCGGTGTCGCACTGCGGACTGGTGCTCTTCGCCATCCTGATGATGAACACCACGGCCTCGACGGGCGCCATCCTGCAAATGTTGAGTCACGGTCTGATGACGGCGCTCTTCTTCGCGCTGATCGGTATGATCTACGGACGCACCCACACGCGCGACGTGCGCCAGTTGAGCGGACTGATGAAGGTGATGCCCTTCCTCGCCGTGGGGTACGTGATCGCCGGTCTGGCCAACCTCGGACTGCCGGGTTTGAGCGGCTTCGTGGCCGAGATGACGATCTTCAACGGCGCCTTCATGAACGCCGACACGTTCCACCGCGCGGTGACCGTCATCGCCTGCACGTCGATCGTCATCACGGCGGTCTACATCCTGCGCGTCGTCGGGAAGATCCTCTACGGCACGTGCGAAAACCCCGAACATCTGAAACTCTCCGACGCCACGTGGGACGAGCGACTCTCGGTCGTCTGCCTCGTCGTCGCCATCGCCGGCATGGGCCTCGCCCCGCTGTGGGTGAGCGACCTGATCCGCGGCAGCGTCTCGGAACTCATTGCACACATTTTGAGCTGATCGACTTATGGATTACACCTCGATATTTCCGCTGATGCGGGCCGAACTGACCCTCACGGCGATTCTCGTCCTGCTGTTTCTCTACGACCTCATCGCCGGTGAACGCGGACGCCGCTGGTTCTCGGCCGTGGCGTGCGGGCTGCTGGTCGTGCAGGTGCTCGTGACCCTTATTCCGGGGACGCCGGGCGAACTCTTCGGCGGCATGTTCCGCTACGTGCCGATGGACGGCGTGGTGAAGGGCGTTCTGGCCGTCGGAGCCCTCATCGTCTGCTTGCAGGCCGACCGGTGGCTGCGCCGCGACGACACCCGCCACAAACAGGGCGAATTCTACATCCTGACCCTCTCGACCCTGCTGGGCATGTACTTCATGATCTCGGCCGGACACTTCCTGATGTTCTTCATCGGGTTGGAACTGGCCTCGGTGCCGATGGCCTGCCTGGTGGCCTTCGACAAGTACCGCTACTATTCGGCCGAGGCCGGTGCCAAGTATATCCTCTGCGCGCTGTTTTCGAGCGGGCTGATGCTCTTCGGCATCTCGTTCCTCTACGGCACCACCGGCACGCTCTATTTCGACGACATGGCCGTGCGGTTGACGGGCTCGCCGTTGGAGATCCTCTCGCTGGTCTTCTTCTTCTCGGGACTCGGCTTCAAGATCTCGCTCGTGCCCTTCCACCTCTGGACCGCCGACGCCTACCAGGGCGCCCCGACGGCCGTCACCTCCTACCTCTCGGTCGTCTCGAAGGCCGCCGCGGCGTTCGTGCTCTTCACGACGCTCGTCAAGGTCTTCGCCCCGATGGTCGAAGAGTGGCAGACCCTGCTGTGGGTCGTCACGGTGTTGAGCATCACCGTGGCGAACCTCTTCGCCCTGCGGCAGCGCGACCTGAAACGCTTCATGGCCTTCTCGTCGATCTCCCAGGCCGGATACATCATGCTGGCCGTGATCGGCGGCTCGCCGCTCGGCATGACCTCGCTGGTCTTCTACGTGCTGGTCTATCTCGCAGCGAACCTCGCGGTCTTCGGCGTGCTGTCGACCGTCGAGCAGCACGCCGGCGGACGGGTCGCGCTGGCCGACTACAACGGCTTCTACCGCACGAACCCGAAACTCGCCGTGATGATGATGCTGGCGCTCTTCTCGCTGGCCGGCATTCCGCCCTTCGCGGGATTCTTCTCGAAGTTCTTCGTCTTTGCGTCGGCCTTCGAGGCGGGATTCCGCGTGCTGGTCTTCATCGCGCTGCTCAACACGGTGATCTCGCTCTACTACTACCTGCTGATCGTCAAGGCGATGTTCATCACGCCGTCGGATGAGCCGATCGCCGCATTCCGCAGCGATGTCGGTACGCGCATCAGCCTGGCTCTCTGCATGGCCGGCGTGCTGCTGCTGGGGCTCGTCAGCTCCGTCTACGAGGGCATCAACGCCCTCTCCTTCGGGCTCTGACGAGCCTGCCGGACGAGAAGAGGGAAGACCCCGCGCGGGGTCTTCCCTCTTTTTCCGCAACCGTCCGGCGGCGCAATGACGTTCTTTCCGAAAATCGTCCGGCGGCGCAATGGCGGGGGCGGCTATCGCTTTTTTTCCAGGTCCAGCAGCCGCTCCTTGATGCCGAGCCCGCCGGCATATCCGGTGAGCCGCCCGTCGTGGCCGATGACCCGGTGGCAGGGGATCAGGATGGCGATCGGATTGCGGTTGTTGGCCATCCCTACGGCCCGGCAGGCCCGGTCGTGGCCGATCTGTTCGGCGATTTGCCGGTAGGTGCGCGTCTCCCCGCAGGGAATGGTCCGCAGGGCCTCCCAGACCCGCTGCTGGAACTCCGTGCCGACCGGGGCGAGCGGCAGGGTGAACGCCCGGCGCGTTCCGGCGAAGTACTCCCGGAGTTGTGCGGCGGCCTCCCGCAGCAGCGGCCCGGCCTCCTCCTCCGAACAGAGGAGAGAACCCTCCGGAACCGCCGTGCCGAAGCGGAGCCCGATGACAGCCTCGTCCGTTGCCGTGAGCACAACCGGACCGACGGGCGTCGCGAGGTGCAGCGACCGGATCATAGGTGTTCCAGCGTGTAGTCGATCATCTTCTGCCGGACGTGGCCCGTGGCGTCGGGCTGCATCGAGTGGTTCTGGTCGGGATAGACCATCATGTCGTACTGCTTGCCGGCGCGGTTGAGGGCCCGGGTTATCTCCACGGTGTTCTGGAAGTGGACGTTGTCGTCGGCCGTGCCGTGGATGAGGAGCAGCCGCGTGCGGCGGTCGTCGAGCATCCGCGCGAAGTGAATCGGGGAGTATTTGTCGTAACCCTCGGCGTTGAATTGCGGCAGGTTGTTGTAGATCTCCGTGTAGATCGTGTCGTAGTAGCGCCACGAGGTGACGGGCGCCACGGCAATGGCCATGCGGAACGTCCCGAGCCCTTTCAGGGCGCAGCTCAACGCCATGAATCCGCCGTAGGACCATCCGTAGATGCCGATGCGGCCGCCGTCCACCCAGGGCTGTGCCGCCATGTGGCGGGCCAGCGAGAGCTGGTCCTCGACTTCCAGCGCCCCGAGGCGTCCGTAGGTCTGCTTCTTGAAGCGCTCGCCCCGGAAGCCGGTGCCGCGGCCGTCGGCGCAGACCACGACGTACCCCTTTTCGACGAGGGCGTCCTCCCAGTCGATCGACCAGCGGTCGGCCACCGACTGCGATCCCGGGCCCGAATACTGGGTCAGCAGCACCGGGTAGCGGTGCGAGGGGTCGAAACCGAGGGGTTTGACGAGGTAGGCGTTGAGCGTGTCGCCGCGCTCGGTCGTGAACGTGAAGAACTCCTTGACGGAACGGGGGTGTGCCGCGAGCTCCTCCCGCAGCGTACGGCTGTCGGCCAGCGTGCGGATGCGCTGTCCGGCGGCGTCGCAGACCTCCGTGACGTTGGGCGTCGCGGCGTTCGAGAAGGTCGTGATGAAATACTTCATCCCCCGGCTCGGAGCGACCGTGTAGTAGCCTTCGCCCTGCGTGAGCCGCTGCTTGTCCGCTCCGTCGAGCCGCACGCTGTACAGGTTGCGGCGCAGCGGCGAGGTCTCCGTGGAGAGGTACCAGACCCGCTTGCCGTCCGTGCCGACGACCTCGGTGACCTCCCATTCGCCTTTGGTGACCTGTTCGAGCAGCCCGCGGCGCAGGCTGTACAGGTAGAGGTGCATGTAGCCCGTGTGGCTCTCCTGCCGCACGAGGAAACGGTCCCGGTCGACGAACGTCACGGTCCGGTCATCGACCCGCTCGACGTATTGCTGCGCCCGCTCCTCGTAGACCGTGCGCTGCGCCCCGTGGGGTTCGCAGACGATCATCTCGAAGGTGTTCTGGCGGCGGTTCAGCCGGAAATACCACGGGCGGCCGTCGGGCGTCCAGCCGATGCGCGGGATGTACTGGTCGGTTTCGGGGCCCGTGTCGATGCGTCGCTTCGCCCCCGTTTCGAGGTCGGCGACCCACAGCTCGACCGCCGAGTTGGCCTCGCCGGCCTTCGGGTACTTGAACGAATAGGCCCGGTTGTAGAGCTTGCCGTCGAAACGCATCATCTCCATGAGCGGCACGCGGCTCTCGTCGAAGCGCAGGTAGGCCAGGCGCCGCCCGTCGGGCGAGAAGGCGTAGGCCTTCGTGATGCCGAACTCCTCTTCGTAGACCCAGTCCGTCGTGCCGTTGATCACTTCGTTCCAGCGTCCGTCGTCGGTGATCCGGCGGGTCTGCTGCGTCGTGAGGTCATGGACGTAGAGGTCGTTGCGGTCGGAGTAGGCGATGCGCCCCCCGTCGGGCGAGAACGTGGCGTCGCGCGGCGCTTCGGCATCGCGCAGCACCGGGAGGATCCGTCCGTCGCGGATGAGCGAATAGCTCGTCGTGTAGGAGTGGCGGTAGATGGGCCGGCGGCCCGAAGCGACGAGGATCGCTCGCTCGTCGGGCGACAGCGTATAGTCGGTGATGGCGAGGTTCGGCGCCGGTGTCGGGAGCAGGCTCTCGCCCGGCGTCTCCGCCGCATAGGCGTAGCGGCGGATATCGTTGCCTTCCAGTACGGTGTAGTGCTCGCCGTCGTTCATCGTGCGGATGCCGCGCACCGTTTCGTTCAGCCCTTTCAGCCGGGCGATCTCCGCATACCCGCCCGCGGCCGTGCCACGGCCGCCGGCAAGCAGAAGCGCGGCTCCGAGCAGCATCTTCACGGCCCGGCCCGCGCTCCGCAATCCTTGTCTCTTCATCGTATGGTCTGTTCCTCGTTTTGGCGTTGTTTTCCGGTCGGTCAGATGTCCTCGACGTCGAAATCGTAGCCCAGGCGTTTGCCGGTCACGAACTTCGAGTTGTCCATCTTCGTGTTGAACTGGTCCACCGTGACGCGCTTGTTCTCCTCGTAGGGCGGCATCAGCAGGTCGAAGTCCAGCGAGAAGGCGATGGCCGCTTCCAGAATGTCGACCAGGGCGTCGCGGTCGATCTCGGCCTTCCCGAAGCTCATTGCACGCATCGAGTTCTGCTGTTTCCCCTCGGCGAAGTAGCAGCGTTCGCGGTTGATGAAGATCCGTCCGATGAGGTAGCCCTCGTCGGCGTTGCGGTTGAACTTGAACGAGTCGGAGAGGAAGTTGTAGATGTTGATCACGCCGCAGTAGGAGTTGTCGCGGTCGTTCTGCACGTAGGGGTTCTGCCAGATCAGGTGGTTGGCGTCGAATTCGAAGACGTCGGTGTGCATCTGGAAGATCAGCAGGTCGTTGGCCACCTGCAACTGCGCCTCGAACTTGCCGCGGTCGCGGTATTCGATCCGCACGCGCCGGTCGAGCTTTCCGTCCAGCTCGTCGTCCATCTCCGAGGCCATTTCCAGCAGCGTCTCCTTCAACAGGTTGAAGGCTGCGAACGTGTTGTCGAAGACCTTCTGTTTGAGGGTCGATTTGCGGATGATCGTATCGAGGATCCTGGCTCGCAAGGGGGTTGTTTCCATCGTATGTCGTTGTTTTTTTGTTTTCGTCGTTGGGTTTTGTGCCGGTCGGCTTTCGGGGCGGCGGGGCGGGGATGTCCGTCTATTTGATCCGCAGCTGGCGTCCGGCTTCGAGCGTCTCGCCGGGTTTGAGGCGGTTGAGCTTCTCGATCGAGCGGGTCCGGATCGCGTAGGACTGGCCTACGGCATAGGCTGTTTCGCCCGGACGGCAGGTGTGGTGCCGGGCATTGCCTTCCCAGCGGCGCTTCTTTCGCTCGATGTAGACCACCTCGCCCGTCATCGGCTGCGCCTCCTTGTCTTTCAGGTCGTTGAACTTGCGCAGATTCCGCGCCGAGATGCGGAACTTGCGCCCGATGTTCTCGTAGGTGTCGTTCTCCTTGGCCGTGACGTAGTGCACGCCGTTGGTCATGTAGACGTTGTAACCCTCGTGGGCGTTGATCGTCACGCGGTAGTTGTCCGGGTCGACGGCCGCCTCGGTGCGGGCGACCTCCTCGACGCTCGACTGCGACGAGAACCACTCCTCCGGGTTGCGCTCCAACCCGAACCGCCGGGCGTAGAGCTGTTCGCCGTTCGGACGGTCGAGCAGGTAGAGCTGGCTCTCCTCGATGACGCGGATCAGCCGCTGGGCGTAGTCGGGGGCCGTGGCGTAGCCGGCGGCTTTCAGACCCCGGGCCCAACTCTTGTAGTCGTCCGAGGCGTAGGAGAAGAGCGAGTCGTAGCGCGGCTGCGAGTCGAGGAACTCGGCATGGTCCTCGTAGGAGGCCTCGACGGTGGGGTAGGCCCGGAAGCATTCGCCCTTGGCGTCGTCGTCGTGGTAGACCCGGTCGCCCTTCCAGTTGCTCTTGCACTTGATGCCGAAGTGGTTGTTGGACTTCATCGACAGCAGGCTGTTGCCGCAGTCCGATTCGAGGATGCCCTGCGCCATGGTGATGCTGGCGGGGATTCCGTAGCGCTCCATGTGTGCGACGGCGATGTGCATGTAGCGGTCGATGTACTCTTCGCGGGTCTGGCGCACCTGGGCCGTGAGCCGGGCTGCGCAGCCGAGGAGGATTGCCGCCAGAAGTATTGCTTTTCTGGAAATATTCATTATCTTTGTTTGGTCGTTGCTGACAAAGGTATAATTTTCCGCTGAAAATAACAATAATCCCATAAAACCGAAGCTATGTTTACCGAAAACGCGAACCGCATTTTCAACCGTTCCATCGAGGACTACCACCGTTGGGACGATGTGGACCACCCGATCGAGAACCCCTATGCCGCCGGCACGATCGACCACCTGCTCTACCACAAGAACTGGATCGACACCGTGCAGTGGCACCTCGAGGACATCATCCGCGACCCGGCGATCGACCCGGTGGAGGCGCTCCGGATCAAGCGGCGGATCGACAAGTCGAATCAGGACCGTACGGACATGGTGGAGTATGTCGACTCCTACCTGCTGGACAAATACAAGGAGATCCGGCCGGCAGCCGATGCACGGCTCAACACCGAGACTCCGGCGTGGGCCATCGACCGGCTCTCGATCCTGGCGTTGAAGATCTACCACATGGCGCGCGAGACCGAGCGCACGGATGTTGACGAGGCGCACCGCGAGGCGTGCCGCCGCAAGCTGGATGTCCTGCTCACGCAGCAGGTGGACCTTTCGCGGGCCATCGAGGAGCTGATCGAAGACATCGAGGCGGGGCGCAAGTACATGAAGACCTACAAGCAGATGAAGATGTACAACGACCCGTCGTTGAACCCCGTCCTCTATGGGCAGAAAAAATAACGGCGGGGGCCCGATGAGCGGGTTGCCGGACCGGGCGGCGCAGGAGGAGCGGGCACAGGAGAAACGGACGGTGGAGGAGCGGGCGGCGCAGGAAAAACGGCGTCCGGCGAATCGGAAACAGCCCCGCCACCTGCTGGTGCTGCGCACCTCGGCCATGGGCGACGTGGCGATGCTGCCCCATGCCCTGCGGCCTTTGCTGGCGGCTTATCCCGACCTGCACGTCACGGTGGCGACGCAGAAACTCTTCCGCCCCTTCTTCGAGGGGCTGCGGGTCGATTTTCTGGATGTCGACACGAAAGGCGAGCACCACTCCCTGCGGGGCATGTGGCGTCTGGCCGCCGAGGCGCGGCGTCTCGGCGTGGATGCCGTGGCCGACGTCCACGACGTGCTGCGTTCGAAGGCGTTCCGCCTTTCGATGCGGCTGCACGGCATCCCCACGGCCCATATCGACAAGGGACGCGCCGAAAAACGCCGCTTCATCCGCTGCGGCGGCCGCGGCATGGAGCCGCTGCGCCATACCGTGCTGCGCTATTGCGACGTCTTCCGACGGCTGGGCTTCGTGTTCGATGACCCGGCGCCGGCCGCACCCCGCGCGCTGGAAAATCCCTTCGGCGGGAAGCAGGGCCGCTGGGTGGGCTTCGCGCCCTTCTCCGCCCACCGGGGCAAGACCTATCCCGAAGCGCAGGCCCGCGAACTGATCGGGCTGCTTGCGGCGCGTTTCGACCGGGTCTTTATCCACAGCGGCGGCGGGGCCGAGCGGGCCTTTGCCGAGGAGATGGAACGGACGTATCCCAATGTGACGGCCCTTGCCGGAAAGGTCCGGCTGGCCGGGGAGATGGCACTCGTGTCGAACCTCGACTGCGTGGTGGCGATGGATTCGCTGGTCATGCACCTTGCGGCGCTGGTCGGTACTCCCGTGGTCTCGGTCTGGGGCGCCACCCATCCCGGACTGGGATTCCTCGGCTACGGCGTTCCGCCGGAGGGTGTCGTGCAGGCCGACCTGCCGTGCCGTCCCTGCTCGGTCTTCGGCAACAAGCCCTGCCGTTACGGCGACTGGCGCTGTCTGGCGGCCGTGACGCCCGAATCCGTCGCCGAACGGGCCGACCGGCTGGCCGGCCGGCGATAGGTCCCGGCGACGTCCGATGCCGGCGACGGCCTTCCGTTTCCGGAAAGACAAAAATCCCGTTGCAGCAGCCTGCAACGGGATTTTCTCATGCCGTGGAGCGGGGTTACTCCTCTGCGGCGGCAGCCTCCGTTCCGGCCGGCTCCTCCATCTCCGGCACCTCGTCCGTCTCCGGCACCTTGTCGTAGACGATCTTCGTCCCCTCGATCGTCAGCGTGTAGTTCCCGGCGGCATCCTTCGCGATGATGCCCGTCTGGGAGAAGTCGAAGCTCCCGCCGTTGCCGATGCTCTGCCCTTTGAGCAGGATCTTCCCGGCCTCGTCGAGCAGCTCCCAGCCCGTATAGACCAGCGTCGCCGAGCGGATCGAGGCGGCTTCGCCCTCGATGCGGATGTCGATCCCCATCGTGAACTCCGGATTCTCCGGATCGTAGAGCATCCAGCGTCCGACAGCCTCCGCATAGGTGGGGTTCGTGGCCACCTTTATCGCTTCGGCGCCCTCTTCCAGACGCCCCTTGTAGTCCACGACCACCGGCGCCCCCACGAGCAGCCCGTGGGCTTCGCTCCGGTCGGCCTCCTCGGTCGAGAACGTATAGGTCGATTCGGACGACTGATCCTGCACCGTGACGGTGTTCATCGTGGCGTCGGTGATGAAGCCCGTGAAGGTCCGGGGCTCCCGTTCGCCGCAGGCCGCCAGCCCGAGTGCAGCAAGGACAGCCCACAGCAGTTTTTTGTTTTTCATGGTCTTGACTTTTTGATTGTCGCTTTTTCCGCGGCAAAAATAACTGTTTTTCCGCTTCCCGGTATTACAGCGACCGGATATATTCGTCGATGGCCTTTGCGGCGGTGCGTCCGGCCCCCATGGCGAGGATCACCGTCGCGGCGCCCGTCACGGCATCGCCTCCGGCAAAGACCCCCTTGCGGGTCGTGGCTCCGTGCTCGTCGGCCGTGATGCAGCCGCGGCGCGAGGTTTCGAGCCCTTCGGTCGTGGCGGCCAGCAGCGGGTTGGGCGAGGTGCCCAGCGCCATGATCACCACGTCGCACGCGATTTCGAACTCCGAGCCGGGTTTTACGACCGGCGAGCGGCGTCCGCTCTCGTCCGGTTCGCCCAGCTCCATCTCCACGCAGCGCACACCCGTGACCCATCCGCGCTCGTCGCCCAGCACCTCGGTGGGGTTGGTCAGCATCCGGAAGCAGATGCCCTCCTCGCGGGCGTGGTGGACCTCCTCGACGCGGGCCGGGAGCTCCTTCTCCGAACGACGGTAGACGATCGTGGCGTCGGCGCCCAGCCGTTTGGCCGTGCGCACGGCGTCCATCGCCACGTTGCCGCCGCCCACGACGACCACGCGCTGCCCGACGTAGATCGGCGTGTCGTAGGCGGCGTCGTAGGCGTGCATCAGGTTGGCGCGCGTGAGGAACTCGTTGGCCGAGACCACGCCGTTGAGGTTCTCGCCCGGGATGCCCATGAAGCGCGGCAGCCCGGCCCCCGAACCGATGAAGACGGCATCGTACCCCTCCTCGTCCAGCAGCGAGTCGATCGTCACGGTGCGGCCCACGATCACGTCGGTTTCGATCTCCACGCCCAGGGCCTTCACGGCCTCGATCTCGCGGGCCACGATCCGCTGCTTCGGCAGGCGGAACTCCGGAATGCCGTAGACCAGCACGCCGCCCGCCTCGTGCAGCGCCTCGAAGATCTTCACGCCGTAGCCCATGCGGGCCAGATCGCTGGCGCAGGCCAGACCGGCCGGGCCGCTGCCGATGACGGCCACCTTGCGGCCGTTGCGCGGGGCTGCGGCCTTCGGGGCTGCGCCGTGTTCGAGTTTCCAGTCGCCGACGAAGCGTTCGAGCTTGCCGATGGCCACCGGCTCGCCCTTGATGCCGAGGATGCACGAACCTTCGCACTGTGTCTCCTGCGGGCAGACGCGTCCGCAGATCGAAGGCAGCGAGCTGTCCGCGGAGATGATCTCCGCAGCCTCCTGCACGCGGCCTTCGTGCAGCGCCGCGATGAACTCCGGGATGTTGATCCCCACGGGGCAGGCCTCCACGCAGCGGGGTTTCTTGCAACGCAGGCAGCGCGACGCTTCGAGGATCGCCTCCTGCTGGTCGTAGCCGTAGCAGACCTCCTCGAAGTTGGTCGCCCGGATTGCCGGATCCTGTTCGCGCACCGGCACGCGCGGTATCTTGTTTGCCATGTTCTACGCTGTTATTTGTCCAAACCGATTCTGCATACGTGTCCCGCTTCGCGTTCGGCTGCGATGACCGCGGCGCGCTGCTCCTGGGTGCGGTACATCCCCTGACGGCGCATCGCCTCGTCGAAATCGACCTCGTGGCCGTCGAACTCCGGGCCGTCGACGCACGTGAAGCGCGTCTTCCCGCCGACCGTCACGCGGCATGCGCCGCACATCCCCGTTCCGTCGACCATCAGGGCGTTGAGCGAGACGGTGGTTTTCAGTCCGTATTTGCGGGTCGTCAGGGCCACGAACTTCATCATGATCATCGGGCCGATGGCCACGCACTCGTCGTAACGCTCGCCGCGCCGCTCGACGAGCTCCTCGATCAGCCCCGTGACCATCCCCTTGAATCCCTCCGAACCGTCGTCGGTGGCGATGTAGAGCTTCTCGGCCACGGCACGCATGGCGTCCGTGTAGATGAGCATGCGGCTGTTCTTGGCGCCGATGATGACGTCGGCGCGCACGCCGTGTTCGTGGAGCCACTTGACCTGCGGGTAGATCGGGGCGGTTCCCACGCCGCCGGCCACGAAGAGGTAGCGGCGCTTGCGCAGCTCGTCGAGGGGCATGTGCACGAATTCCGACGGGCGGCCCAGCGGACCGGCGAAGTCGGCCAGCGCCCCGCCCTGTTCCAGCGAGCAGATTTTCCGGGTCGAGGCCCCGATGGCCTGCGTGACGATGGTGACGCTGCCTTCGGCGGCGTCGAAGTCGGAGATCGTGAGCGGAATGCGCTCGCCGTGTGCGTCGGCCCGCACGATGACGAATTGTCCGGGTTGGGCCGCATGGGCCACGCGCGGAGCGTGAATCTTCATCAGCCAGATTCCCTCTGCGAGGAGTCTTTTTTCAAGAATGGGATACATTATATATAAGTTTGTGTGTCACTCTTCGATGATGGCCGTCACGCGGATCCGCCGCATGGGACGTACAGGGTCGTTGGTTATCACGACCAGGTGTTCGCTCATCACGCCGTACTCCTGTGTCCGGGGGTCGAACAGCACTTCGCCGCGGAACGTCTCGCCGGGGGCGATCCGGAGTCCGGGAGCGAACGTCGTGGCGACCTCTCCCTTCCCCTCGACGGCCCGCACGATCAGCTCCGCATTGCCGGTATTCGACAGCATGACGGGGAGTTTGCGAATCGATGCGCTGTGTTTCACCGCTCCGAATTTGAGGATCTGGACCGAATATTCGCTCCGCGGAGCCGCCGCGTCGGGGGCCGGGCGCGAGTCCACGCCGATGCCGTGCGTCACGAGGGCCGTGCCGTTGCTGCGCCCGTCGACGAAGATCTCCTGCGCATCGCGCACCGTGCCGTAGCGGGGTTGTTCCGCGGGAATGAGGTACGAGACGTTGATCGAGCCCCGTTCACCCGGAGCGATCGTCGTCGGGGCCTCCGTGCGGAGCAGTCCGCTGGCCGCTGTCGGGCGCAGTTCGAGCCGGATCGTGCGCCGGGAGTCGTTCACGTAGCCGATGGCCCCCTGTACGGGGTGTCCCGGATAGAGGTAGGCGAAGGCGTTGAGCGTCGTGGTCAGGCGGAGTCCGCCCCCGGCATCGATCGGGTAGAGCTCTTCGAGGCTCTTCGGACGCGGCGTGACGCTCCCCTGCACGGTGAGTGTGGCGATTTTTTTCCGTTCGCTCGAATAGACCGTCAGATCCTTGTTGAAGATCCCCGGACGGTTCGCGGGGTCGTAGGTGACGGTGATCTCTGTCTTGCCGCCGGGCAGGATCGGCTGCTTCGAGAAGCGGGGAACCGTACAGCCGCAGGAGGTCACCACGTCGAGGATCACCAGCGGCTTGTCGCTGCGGTTCACGCCCGTGAAGGTGTGGCTCACGGGACCGTCGGCTTCGCGGATCGTCCCGAAATCCCGGGTCGGATTCTCGAAGGACAGCACCTGCTGCCCGCGGGCCGTCAGTCCGCATAGCATCAAGATTATGAGCGTGATAAACTGTCTGGTCATCATCGGATACGGGTCATGAACATGTTGCAAAGATACTTTTTTTTGTAAAAAATCGTACAATAATTTTGCGGGAATGAAATTTTGCTATATATTTGCACTCCGAAACGGTTAAAACACCGGATCGAATGCCTGAATAGCTCAGTTGGTTAGAGCACATGACTGTTAATCATGGGGTCCTAGGTTCAAGTCCTTGTTCAGGCGCAGATGCGCGAGGGTTGCGTAAAGGTTCTTTCAAAAAACGCCTGCAAGGGGCGGCCGAAGAGAGGGGCGGGTCTGGAAAGGCCGGTTTCTTGAAATGGAATACAGGAGAGCTCGCTGATTTGCGGTGCGATCCGTTGAACGGAAAAAGGTCGTTGAAAATCGGAAGGTTCCTTTGCAGTCCCAAGCCATTTTTACGGGAGCTTAGCTCAGCTGGTTCAGAGCGTCTGCCTTACAAGCAGAGGGTCGGGG